>JACCDX010881751.1_pt1 | contig 73688 bp, 65 predicted proteins | sample 7449681 | NCBI WGS metagenome assembly JACCDX01 (sample SAMN15323450, study PRJNA562643) | freshwater metagenome | isolation source: river surface water | place: USA:Blue River Watershed | collected 2017-08-18 | reverse complement strand
GGTTTAACCAATGGTGGCACAGCTACTACTGGTAAGGCAGCATCTACTAGCACACTAGAAGGTGTTACCGGTAACCGTATCAACGTACAAATCTTAAAGCAAGTTGTTGAAGCTAAGACTCGTAAGTTATCAGCTCGCTGGACTTTCGAAGCTGCTCAAGATGCACAAGCCCAACAAGGTATTGACATTGAAGCAGAAATCATGGCTGCTCTTGCTCAAGAAATTACAGCTGAAATCGACCAAGAGATTCTTTCTTCTCTAGGTACTTTAGCTACAGGTAACGGTAACACACAAGCATTCGATCAGTCTGCTGTAAGTGGTACTGCTACATTCGTTGGTGACGAACACGCTGCCTTAGCTGTTTTAATCAACAAGGTATCTAACACAATCGCTCAGCGTACACGTCGTGGCGCTGGTAACTGGGCTGTGGTTTCTCCACAAGCTCTAACAATTCTTCAAAGTGCTACAACTTCTGCGTTCGCAAGAACAACAGAAGGTACATTCGAAGCACCTACAAACACTAAGTTTGTTGGTACATTGAACAGTGCAATGAAGGTTTATGTAAACACATACGCTTCTGACTCAGCAAACGTATTAGTTGGTTACAAGGGTTCTAGCGAGAGTGATGCGGCAGCTTTCTATTGCCCATACATTCCTCTAATGAGCTCTGGTGTTGTTCTTGATCCATCAACATTCGAACCAGTCGTATCATTCATGACACGTTATGGTTATGTTGAACTAAACAACACAGCAAGTTCGCTAGGTAATGCGGCTGACTACTTAGGTACAGTTAGCATTTCTAACGTATCTTTCAAGTAATCGAAAGTTACAAGCTGTTAAAGGGCTCTTCGGAGCCCTTTATCTTTTGTGGATAAATACATTGTCTAAAAAGAGCTTGTCAACGAATAAGACTTATGCAGAAGTCCTCTGCGTAGACCTAGAACGTCAACTTATGGAGAAAACAAATGGGACGTCCAATTAATAAAAGAAAATTTGGTGCCACAGGCACATCAACACCAACAATTCCAGTACGCTTCAAACTAGGCGGTACTGTATACGAAGGCTACATTGTTAAACAACGTGCTACTCGTAAATTCAATGTCAGCACAGATGATGGTACAACAGCAACTGGTGCTTGCACACTAACTGATGCAGTAACACCTGCTAACGACGGCGACGCAAGTTTAGTTGGCATTAATACAGCTGGCCAAGCAGTTACTATTAAAAAGTTAACCAACAGAGTTGCAACAGACTACAACGGTGTTCGTTATACTTACGCATTAGAAGATGATTCTACCGAAACTCTAATTCGTTTAACAGCTATCTAATTATAGGGGCTACGTCCCCTATTTGGAATTAATAATGAAATTAGTTAAAGTACAAGACAGTGATTATAAATTAGTAGTTCGAGACGGTGGAACCATCGAACTTAACACAGGCTGGCAGCAGGGTAACGTTGTTATCAGCGGCAGCTTAATTGTACACGGCGACTACACTACAGTTGAATCAGAAACAATGGTAGTTAAAGATAATATCATTGTTATCAATGACGGCGAAACAGGATCTGGGATTAGTTTGAACACCGCAGGTATTCAAATAGATAGAGGTACAGACCCTGACGCTTTTCTATTATTCGACGAAACAGTTAGCCACTTTAATCCTGTATCTAATTTAACAACATTTGGAACGTTTGTCTTTAAAACAGATCCTAGCACCATAGTAGGTATTAGGACCAACAGCATTAACACAAATGGAACAGACCTTGCGGTTATTAACCAAGGTACTGGGGTAGTTACTGCAACAGGAACTACAGATTATGAAAGACAAGCATTAGATTACACCGATTGGGATGCATTAACAGGCCCAATACAATTATCTTCAGATCCTGACGTGTTGATCAATGCTCAAGCATTATCAGACTATGTTTCTGCAAGTTTGTCATTCTTTGATGATTATTCTATTTCCGAAGACGATACAGGAGTAGAATGTTTTAATGCCGCACCTGGTCCTTACAACAGCTACAGATTATTATCGGATCCTTCTTATACAGGTCCTGCAAATAGTAAAATTGTGTTTACAGTTGACGGAAGCGAACGAGGGCAGTTTAATGCTAATGGATTAAATGTTGATAATGTACGAGTATTAACAGATACCATTTCAAATACAAGTAGTAATGATTTAATTTTAACTGCGGTGAATTCTAATGTTAGAATTAGCGGATATTTGAATTTAACAGATCAGTTATCAGATCCATCAGCCGCAGGCGGATACAATAAACTGTACTCTAAAGGAACCAGTGGCCCAGGAGATACAGGTTTGTATTTTGTAAATACTAGAGATAGTAACGAATTAGTAAGTAAAAAGAGAGCTTTGCTCTTTAGTATGATATTTTAAGGAAATAAAATGGCAATCGCAAGCGTAGCAATTGGAACTGGTAATACAACTTTATACACTAGCAGTGGAAACAACGCTGTTACGACTATTATGATCTGTAACACTGTCGCTTACGATCCTTTAAATCCTACAGCTGGCTTAACTTATTTAGACATGCATTATGTAGCCAGCGGAGACGGTATTAGCAGTACTAATCTTGTAGTAAATCAACTACCAGTACCAGCAGGAGAAACTGTAACTTTTGATACAGAAAAAATTATATTAAGTAACGGCGATAGAGTGATTGCAAGTAGTGCTAGCCCTGCCAACCTTACTGCAACTATCAGTACATTGGAAGTATAATGAGATATCTTCGTAGACAAATTTTAAATGGAAAGAGTCCTACAGACAGCTCTGTAGCTGTGGATATCAGCGGCGAAATAGTCTTTAATAAACCATATAGTCTATTAGTTCCAAAAGGTGATACAGTACAACGAAGCCCAGATACATCTAGTCCTACTTATATAAACGGTATGATTAGATACAATACAGACACAGAAGAATTTGAAGGATACCAATCTGGAGCTTGGAGAAGCTTTAGATTTAAAGAACCGGGTAATATTATATTACAAAATTTAGGAACAGGCGATGCGACAGAAACAACATTTGGTCCATTAACTCCTGATCCTTTCACATATACTGCACAATCCGGCGTAACTTGGGACGCATCTCAGATGGCTAAAAACTTAGTAGTTCTAGTTGAAAACGTTTATCAAGTAGGAACTGTTAACTTTACAGTAGTACAAAACCCAAGTAGTGGTCCTGGAGCACCATACGCTGCCGGAACATACATCGTATTCGGAACTCCAGTTCCTATGAGCAAACCCGTTTACGTATTACACAATTTCGATCAATAACCCGTCCGATAAATACTGTATTGGAGCAATAAATGTCTAGTACAGTCGGCCGCATCACGGGACAGGTTCTCGAAAATAATCTTGAAAGAGAAGGCGTAGATCTAGCCTTTGAAACTAATCTATTATATCTTGATGTTAATAATCAAAGAGTTGGTATTAACACGGATACTCCTTTTAGAACACTTACAGTAAACGGAACAACATCTGTTCCTGACATTATTGCAGACACTAGATTTTCTAGTACAGAATTAGATTTTATTGGCAACTCCATAATTAATACAAATGGAGAAATTAACCTATCAGTAACAGGAACAGGACAAATTACTGCTCCTAGGATAGAAACAGACGGGTTATTTTTAGACAGCAACATTATAGGATCATTGCGATCTAATGAAAGTGTTGATTTTAGAGTCAGCGGCACTGGTAGAGTAAATGTAAGATCTAATACAGAAATATTTGGCGACCTACATGCAACCGGAGATATCACATTTGATGGTGATATCACATTTGGCGACAGCGATACAGATAGTGTTTCATTTGCGGCCGACATCGGTAGTAACATAACACCTAATGCAGACGTTACTTATGATTTAGGATCTTTAACTAAGCAATGGTCAGATTTATACAGTATATTAGTTAATGGTACTAACTATACAACCGGCGAATTAGTAATTGATGCGGTAAATCTTATTTTACCTCAAGGTAAAATAATTTTTGTAACAACAAACGGAAACGATAATAATTCCGGAACACATCATGCCGATGCATTTTCAACAGTATATAAAGCCCTACAAGTAGCTACAGCAGGAGACACTGTTTATATCTATCCAGGCACTTACCAAGAAATTCTTCCATTAGTTGTTCCAGCCGGAGTTTCTATAAAAGGGCTGGATATAAGAAATACAAAAATAACTCCAGATTCTACCAGCGCACACGAAGATGTTTTTCACTTAAACGGCGAAACAACAATTGAAGATTTAACTATTGCTGATTTTTATTACGATCCTATAAACGATACAGGGTATGCATTTAGATTTGCTCCTGGATTTACAGTAACTTCAAGAAGCCCGTATGTTAGAAACATAACAGTTTTAACAAAAGGATCAATTCTAACTACCGACGATCCTTTAGGATTTGATCAAGCAGATGCTGGCCGTGGAGGATACTTCGATGGAAGTGTAGCTGATCCTAGTAGTAAAGAAGCTAGCATTTTATTTCATAGTGTAACATTTATTACACCGGGTGTCAATGCATTAATTATGACAAACGGAGTTCGTTGTGAATGGTTAAACAGTTTTATCTATTATGCAAGCGAAGGTCTAAAGGCCATTTCTGGAAGCCAAGGTTTTGCCAACGACGGTAAGACTAGATTAAAAATTTATGGTATAAGTGCAGAAACAGTTGTAGCAGGCGCAACAGTTAGTGTAGAAAATGTATCAGCAGGCGGAACATTTACCACCGCTACCATTGAAACTATTACCTATGATAGCCCGTACACATATGTAACTGTAGACGGGAAAGTAACCGGGTGGGAAACTAGTAGTGCTCCTCCAGATACAGATAACCAACAGGTTATAACTTTCTCAACAGGTGAAACAGCCAGCTACCTAGCTAATGTAGACTACTCAGACTTTGGCGCAGAAATTCGCAGTATTGCCAGCGCCAACGTTTACGGAAATTACGGTGCAGTTGCCGACGGCCATGGCACTTTAATGTATCTTATCAATCATAACTTTGCTTATATTGGTGTAGGTAAATCCACAGAAAATGACAAGTCGTTAGTGATTGAAAGTCAACAAATACTAGAACAGAATGATGGTGAAATATTTTATCAAAGTATAGATCATACAGGTATATTACGTGTAGGTGATGTATTTAGAGTTGACAGCGAAACAGGTGCGGTAACTTTCTCTGCGCAGAGCATAGATATTAGTGGTCTAACTTTTATTGAATTTATAGACGGTACAGAAGCAACAAGAATAGATGCAACACAAACTACAACTGGCAATATTCAAATTACAGATAACACTATCTACAGTTTAACTTCTACTATAGAGTTATCCCCACAAACCTACGAATTAAATGTCGATAGTGATTTAGAAGTTCAGAACAATTTACACTTAGAACAACAGTTATCCATAGATCAAAACACGACATTTGGACTAACTGGTTCTAGCTATGTAACGTTTAATCCGTTACTAGATCAAACATTATTACCTATTACTTCTAAAACGTACAACTTAGGATCGGATACGCTTCGCTGGAAAACTATTTGGCTTAACCAGTTGAATCTAGATGACATTGTTATTTCGAGTAGTGATATTCAAACAACATTAAGCAACAGTAATTTAGAATTTCAAGCCAACGGAACCGGTGTTATTAGAATAGAAAGTTTAGATTTCGCATCAGGCACTATTTCTAACAATTTATCATCAGGTTTAGAAGCAGATAGAAGCATAGTATTAAATCCAACAGGAAATGTTAAGATATCAGGAACTAATGCTTCTACTTTACCAAAAGGAAATAGTGCGAATAGAGTATTAAGCGAAAGCGGAGAAATACGATTCAACAATTCTTATAACACTGTAGAAGGATACACACTTTCCGGACTTAAAGATTTTTATTCTGTAAGAGATGCTGACAGGAATACCTATATATTACCAGAGTCTGCTCCAGGCACATCAAACAATGTTCTTGCATTTTATGCAAACAGTGTAAACGTTGCAAATATTTCAGAAAGCTCTTTATCAGCTATACGCTTTGTAGTAGACGATTTAGAAATTAACAATAGAAAAATTCAAACTATAACAACAAATGCTGATTTAGAATTTGATCCTAACGGCACAGGAGCAGTGGTTGTTAAAGGATTTAGAATTAGTAATAACGACTGGGTTAATACTAACACTGATGCTGTAACACAACTAGTTCATACAGGAAACGGATATGTTAAATTTATTGGTGGCGCCATGCAGATACCTTATGGCGGAGATGCTGATAGAACATCGTTCCCTGTAGGTGCACCTGAAGTAGGAACACATCGTTGGAACACAGATCGAGGTTATTTAGAAGTTTGGAACGGTACAGCATGGCAGATAGCAACTGGTGAGGGCGAAGCAGTTACAGGCGAAATCATGTCAGAGTTTACAGATATCTACGCTCTTATATTGGGTTAAAACCAATAAATATAAAAACAGGTGAAAACTAATGGCTATTGGTAAAATTTCCGGGCAAATGCTCAAAGAAAATCTACAAAGAGACGGTGTAGATTTAGCATTTGAAACTGATTTAGTATATCTCGACGTCAACAGCGGATTGGTAGGTATTAAAACTACCGCACCTACACACGAATTAACAGTCAACGGTACAGCCAGAAGTACTAACTTTGAAGTTAGCAATACTGCTACAATCGCAGATATCACAATCAGTGGAAACACTATTCAAAGTACTAATTCTACACTAGCACTTACTGCTAGCGGTGTTAATGCAGCCGTATATAATTCTAGATTGGTAGTAGATGACCTAGAGTTAGAAGGCAACGAAATACGAGCAAACTCAGTTAACACAGACATTGAAATTCAGCCTAACGGTTCTGGCGAATTAAAAGTATACGGAAATACAACAATATACGGAGATTTACACGCTACCGGTACTATTACAGCAGACGGCAATTTACAGTTAGGCGATGCAGATACTGATAGTATTACGTTTAATGCAGACATTACCAGCAACATTGTTCCAGATATAGACGATACATATCAATTAGGAAGTTCCAGTAAAAAATGGAAAGATGTTTGGACACAAAATTTAAATGCTGGTAGTGTTACAGCTGATGAAATTATTGCTGGCGGCATTAATTTAATTCAAACACAAGGTAATACAATCTACGTTTCCGTAAACGGAGATGACGGCAATAGCGGAACACATCAAAACGATACATTCTTAACAGTCAAATATGCGCTAAGTCAAGCAGTCAGTGGAGATACTGTTTACATTTACCCGGGTGAGTATGAAGAAGAATTTCCTCTAACTGTACCTGTGGGTGTAACAGTAAAAGGTATTGGATTACGATCTGTTAGAATTACTCCTACTACTGCTACACAATATAATGATGCATTTTTATTAAACGGTGAAACTACTGTTGAAGATTTAACTGTAGCAGATTTTTTTAGTAATGGAAATTATTTTACTGTAACAAGTGCTAGTGCAGGATCTACTACATTTAATGTAGGAACAGCACCGTTTGCCCACACGTATGTAAGCGGCGGAACTATTACAATCAGTAGTACAGAATATGCAGTCACCGGAGCTACTTACAATTACCTAACAGGCGATGTTACAGTAACACATGCAGGTCCAGATGCTACAGGATTAACTATATTTTTAAGCGGACTTATTTTTAGTTGTAATGGCGGCAATAGAATATTTCCAGATAATGGTTACGCTTTTAGATTTGCTCCAGACATAACTGTCAGTTCAAGAAGTCCGTATGTTAGAAACATAACAGTTTTAACAAAAGGAAGTGTAACTAGTGTTTCAGATCCTTTAGGATATGATTCGGCAGATGCAGGCAAAGGTGCATATGTAGACGGTGCTTACGCTAACAGCAGTTCAAAAGAAGCAAGTATGCTGTTCCATAGTGTAACTATGATAACACCTGGTGTCGATGCAGTTAGCATGACCAACGGCGTTCGAGTAGAATGGTTAAACAGTTTTACCTATTATGCAACAAAAGGATTGTATGCATATGCTAGCAATGATGGATTTGCAGGTGATGGTAAAACTAGATTAAAAATTTCTAGTAGGTCAGGAACATGGGCCGCAACAAATACGTTAACATACTATGACACAGATGGCACAACTGTTTTAGCATCTGGAACGATCGAAGATATCGACGGAGACTTTGTAATTATCGATGGTAAGAGCGAAGGTTTTGAAACTATTACAGATCGTCAAGGTAAAACAGTTAGCGCAGTAGGCAATGCACAACTAAGCACTACACAGAAAAAATTTGGAACTGCGGCTCTTTATCTAGATGGTACTGGAGATTATGCTAACATAGCAACCAATCCAGATTTTAATTTTGGAACAGATGATTTTTGTATTGAGACATGGATATATCCAACTGCAACAGGCACTTATAGAACAGTTTTTGATCTAAGAACATCTACCGGCGATACAGGCGGAATTATTTTAGGTATATCAGATGTCAATCAACTATATTTCTATTATAATTCAAATTATAGAATAGGTCCTGTAGGATCGATTCCTATAAACACATGGACTCATATAGCATTAGCTAGAGTGAGTGGAACTACCCGTGCATTCATAAATGGAACCCAAGTAGGATCGTCATATGCAGATTCTAACAACTATGGACAACGTCCTGTAAGAATTGGAGCTGACCCTAACGGTAACTATACGCTTACCGGATACTATGATGACATCAGAATAAGCAAAGCTGTTGGTAGATATTCTTCTAACTTCACTGCTCCTGTAACTGCATTTACTGGCGATCTTGATACTGTATTGCTTTTACATTTTAACGGAACAGCAGGAGCCACAACGTTTGTTGACGATGGAATTACATTCCAAGATTTAAGAACTAGTGCAGGCGGCACAGCTACTATCATAGATTTTGCAGATTATGCAGACTTTGGTGCAGAAATTCGTAGTATCGCATCTGCTTGTGTGTATGGTGAATACGGCGCTTACGGAGACGGTTTAGGTGTAACTGGTTACTTAATAGGACATAACTTTGCTTATATTGGTGTTGGCAAAGACACTTCTAACGATCCTACAGCAGTCATACAAGAAAATGAAGTGTATGAAGCAAATGATGCTCACATATACTATACTTCTGTTGACCACAAAGGCGACTTTAGAGTAGGCGATTTATTTGTTGTAGATCAAAAGAACGGAACTGTTAGTTTTGGAGCAGAAACATTTAACATCAGCTCTTTAACAGGAATAACATTTACAGACGGTGTAAATCAAACAGTCATTGATGCTACGAAAATTGAAACAGGAAATTTGCGTTTAACTGGAAACACAATTTCTAGTATAGTAGATGAAATCAATCTACAGGCTGCTAACAATCAGGTTAATATCAACTCCAATGCAACTGTGGACGGAGATACGCATGTTACAGGAAACTTTAGCGTTGACGGCAATGTTACTATCGGCGATAGTAGCACAGACTCTGTAACATTTAATGCAAGATTTGCCAGCAACTTAGTTCCTAGAATTACCGGAACTTATAATTTAGGATCATCGAGTCTAAATTGGGAGGATGCTTATGCGTCTCGAATCGTCATAGACGATTTAGAAATTACAGGTAACTTAATTAGAACAACCGCATCAAACGCTAATATAGAGCTACGAGCAAACGGCGTCGGTGCTGTGATTGTAGAAGACATCAGCATTAATCAGAATGAAATTAGCACATTAGGTACTAATCAGAATTTAGTATTAACACCTAGCGGAACCGGTGTAGTTAGAATTAGTTCAACACAAAGTTTGGTGTTACCAAAAGGAACAGAAGCACAGCGCCCTGCAACACCAGAATCTGGTATGATTAGATTTAATTCTGATCAAAATACTTACGAAGGTTATAACGGAAGTTATTGGATACAGTTAGGCGGAATTAGTAGTGTAGACCGCAAAACAAGAATAACTCCTGAATTAACAGTTGGTGCTAATGATAACGTTCTTAGATTCTATACTAACAACTATCTAGCGGCTACTATAGATTCAACAGCAATGAGTGTAAATTCATTGGTAGTTGATGATTTAACAATTAATAACAACACTATTAGATCTACTGCTACTAATGCAGATATTGAATTAGATGCTAACGGCACCGGTGCTGTTGTTATCAATGATTTTAGAATAACAAATAATACTATTACAAACAGTGTAAGTGGTAGTATTTCAGAATTTACTTCTACAGGAACTGGTTATTTTAAAATTGCAGGAACAAACGGATTTGTAATACCAACAGGAACATCTGCTACTAGACCTGGATATGCGGTCATAGGTATGGTGAGATATAACACAGAACTAGGCTTAACGGAAATTTGGGACGGATTGCAATGGTCATCAGTTGCTGGTTCCAGCGGCGCTATTAACGTATTACAAGCAGAAGAAATCGCCATCCAAGGCGCATTGATATTAGGATAAAAACATGGCAACCTATTTTAGAACAAAAGTACATGCGGGAATCGGAACAACTGCATCGGATGTTTTACAAACAGTCGATAACAATAGATATACGGTTATTGGCTGTAATTTAGCAAATACTACAGACGTAGAAGTTATTATTAATGTTTACGTTATAGATTCAGACAGTACAATTGGAACATATATTCGTGAATTAGCTATTCCTCCGTATACTAGTGCAAAATTAATCACAAACGGTGAAAAATTAATTTTAGCAGAAAATTGTACACTTAGAATTGGTAGCGATACAGATAACTCGGTTGATGCTATTATTAGCTATGCTGAAATTGTTTAAGGAGAATTAAATGAGTAATTACTTTTTTGGAAGAAATCAAGCTGACCTGTTAGGGGATTCTCCTAGATTCTTTTATGCATTAAGAAGAACAGATGACGGATCTTTATATTTTACTAGAGTAGATCAGTTAAGCAGAGAAGATGCTTTTACAGTCAACAATCTAGGCGGAGATGAAGGAAACTACGAAAACTTTGAAGTTGGAGTTGACTTTTTTGAAGGTAGAGATGTAAATCATGACCTAGTATTTGCTAATTTAAACTACGAACAATACCGCTGGGACGAGCGTAGTTTATGGTATTACATCGACGACGACGGCCAGTTAGTAGTGCGAATAAATACAAAATACCCGTACGACGAGGGTTCAGCACCATAATTGGAGTAGATAATGGCCGATTTTAAAATAAGCAGAATACGATTTACCTGGCAAGGAACATGGACAACAGGCACCGCCTACACAAAAGATGACATAGTAAGATACGGCGGTAAAGTATTCGTTTGCTTGATAGGGCATACCGCTGAACCAGACTTTTATGCAGACTTTTATGCTGTAGATCAGTTTGATGATCCTGCACCTAAGTGGGAGTTAATGTTTGATGGTTACGAATGGCGCGATGCATGGGATGTAGAAACATTTTATAGCGAAGGCGATATTGTTAAGTACGGCGGTACTACATACCTATGTACAGAAAGTCATAATAGTGCCGCTACAATAACATTAGGTTTAGAAGCAGATCAGGAAAAATGGGAAATTTATAGTCAATTAGACGAATGGAAAATTGACTGGACTGTTGAAACTAGATATAAAGTCAACGATATTGTTAAGTACGGTGGATTACTTTATAGATGTGTTATTCCTCATACTAGTGCAGAAACATTAGACTTAGGATTAGAAGAAAATCAATCAAGCTGGGAATTAGTTGCTACAGCAGAAGATTGGAAATACAATTGGGCTGTTGAAACTAGGTATAAGGTTAATGACATCGTTCGATATGGCGCAATCGTTTATCGTTGCACAGAAGAACATACCAGCGCCGAAACATTAGACTTAGGATTAGAAGAAAATCAAGCATCTTGGGAAATAGTCCTAAGCGGAATAGAATATAAGTTTGCATGGGCGTCTACAACACGATACAAAGTTAATGATTTAGTAAAATACGGTCCTAACATTTGGTTATGTGTTGTTCCTCATTCTTCTTCAGGTTCTTTCGAAGAAGCAAATTGGAGTATTTGGCTACCTGGTTTAGGTTATGAAAATGTATGGGACAGCGCAGCCAGTTATCAGCCAGGAGACATTGTTAAGTATGGCGGTTACTCTTATATCAGTCTAACCAATAATGACGATTCAACTCCTAGTATTGCAAGTAGCGATTGGTCTTTACTAACTAAAGGTTATAACTTTAGAGAAGACTGGCTAGACGCAATAGAATATAAGGTAGGCGACGTTGTTAGAAGATTTGGTTATTTGTATACCTGTGTAGCAGACCATGACAGCCAAGAACCACCGAATACAGATTATTGGGAATTAGTAGTTCCTGGAACTTATTGGAAAAGTGAATGGGAAACATCTTCAGATTATGTTATTGGAGATTTAGTAACTTTTATTTCTTCTGTTTATATCTGTAAACAAAAGCATACCAGCGGAACACCTAATCGTCCAGATAACGATACTGTAAACACATACTGGGATGTTTATATTGAAGGATTTTCTTCTAACGTAATGAGTTCGTTAGGAGATTTAAGACACTACGATAGCGGACAAATTGATAGATTTGCCGCAGGAGAAGCAGGCCAAGTTTTACGAGTAGCTACAGATAGCTTATCTTGGAGAACATTTGGCGAAGTAACAAATGTGTATTATGTTGCTCCTCAAGGAGTTGATGACGTTGATGCAGGCTATGGATTAACATTAGGTGCACCTTTTAGAACAATACGCTATGCATGTTTAAATGCAGTAGGACCTGCAACTATTTTTATAAAAACTGGGCTTTACGAAGAAATATTGCCCATAAGTGTTCCAGCAAACGTAGCACTTGTCGGTGATGAATTAAGAAGTGTTACAGTGCAACCTGCAGAAGGATACGAAGGCAGTAACATGTTCTACGTTAGAAACGGATCTGGTATTCGTAATATGACTCTACAAGGATTAAACGGAACATTAGGCTTGCCAAATGCCTACGGAACTCGTAGACCTACCGCAGGTGCATTTGTCAGTTTAGATCCAGGATCAGGTGGGTCAGACACATCTGTATGGATTACAAGTCGTAGCCCATACGTACAAAACGTTTCAACATTTGGTACAGCTTGTGTTGGTTTAAAAGTAGACGGCGCCTTACACAACGGAGGCAATGACTCTATTGTTGCCAACGACTTTACACAAATTATTAGCGATGGCATTGGTGCATGGGTAACAAATAATGCAAGAGCAGAATTGGTTAGCGTGTTTACGTACTATTGTCACATTGGTTATTTGTCAGAAGCAGGCGGAAAAATAAGAGGAACCAACGGTAATAATTCTTACGGAACATATGGATCCGTAGCAGAAAATTATGATCCAGGTGAAACTCCAATCACCGGTGTAGTTAATAATAGATACTACGATGCTCAAGTGTCTAATATCATAACTAACTCTCAAGAAATTCTAGCATTAGAATATAGTAATGCAGGACAAGACTATTCTAGCGCATCTATAACTTTTGCAGGTACAGGACTAAGTGCAAGTGCGTCTTTAACTGACCTTAGAAATAATGCTATTTTTGAAGTTCGAATTGTAGATCCGGGCGATAGTTCGGCAGCTGGCGGAAACAATTACTTAAATGTAATTAATAATGCTCAAAGCGGAGATAACGTTTCTATCACTATTGCTGAATCTGATGTCTATACAGAAACAGAATACCTAGGTATGAGACTGTTTATTATTGCAGGTAAAGGTGTTGGTCAGTACGGTTATATTACTTCTTACGATACAGAAAGTAAGATAGTTACCATAAGTAAAGACAGTGATGGAACTCCAGGATGGGATCATGTTGCTTCAGGGTATTCTATAGAGTCAACGTTAGATGAAACAACACAATATCAAATAGAACCAAGAGTTATGGCTCCTACCCCATCAGGCGGATCAAGAGCAATAATTAGAGCAAAAGTTATTTCTGGTAGAATCAGTGAATTTAAAATATTAGATCCAGGAAGCAACTATAGCTCCACTCCAGTTTTAACTATCACAGACCCAAATAATACAGTTGACGTATCTTATTCTGTTAGGATAGGAAATGGCGTATTAGGAATTCCTACGTTTAGCAACAGAGGAACAGCATATCAAACAGCTACAGCAACCATAACAGGTAATGGCTATGCAGATATCTATCCTCTAGGACAGTACATAGTTTTAGCAAACTTGACTTTATTGCCTGGACCAGGCGATAACTTAGTGATAGATGAAATTAATGATGTTGTTTATAGAATAGTAAACATAGAACCTTTAGGCGGATCAACCGGAGCCTACACTGCTAGAATTACAGTTAGTCCTACTATTGATCGTGCTGAAAGTCCTATACACAATACCAGTGTTATTATTCGACAGGCATACAGTCAGGTTCGTTTAACAGGTCACGATTTCTTAGATATTGGTGTTGGAAACATCACCAGCTCAAACTATCCAAATATTGCAATAGGAGAAAAAGCTCCAGAAAACGAAGTATTAGAAGCCGGTGGCGGCCGTGTATTCTATACTTCCACTGACCAAGATGGTAACTTTAGAGTAGGTGAACTATTTAAAGTTGAACAAAGCACAGGTATTGTTACACTTAATGCTAGCTTCTTTACACTTAGCGGTCTTGAAGAACTAAGACTTGGCGGTGTAGCACTAGGAGGAACCGGTGCTGTTGTAAGAGAATTTAGCACTGATGCAACATTTGTTGCAAACAGCAACAATATTGTTCCAACACAACGAGCTATTAGAGCTTATGTAGGATCTAGAATTGGTGGCGGCGGTTCTGACCTTAATGTCAGCGCAATTACAGCAGGTCAAGTTAGACTATTTGGACAAAATATTGCTACAACAACCGGTGAAGATGTGATAGTAGACAAGAAAGTAATCTTTACAGGCGGTGTATCGGGCAGTTTACTAGCAATGAGTTATCTTGCAAGCGGCGGAATTGAGTTAGATGCAGACGGACAAACCTTCTAATTTCAAAATCAACTAAATATTAATGATTAACCAGATCTGGAGTATCTAATGGCTGAATTTAAACTAGGTAGAATTCGATTTATTTGGAAGGGTACATGGACTACCGCAACTACCTATTACAAAGACGATATTGTAAAAAACGGTGGTAAAACTTACGTTTGCGTAGTAGGGCATACCGCATCTTCCGACTTTTATACAGATTTTGAACACACAACTCCTAAGTGGGAGCAAATGGGCGATGGTCAAGATTGGAAAAGTGATTGGGAAACAAGTACCTTTTATAAACTAAATGATATTGTAAAATACGGCGGGTACTTGTACATTTGTAACAACAGCCATACAAGCGCCGCAACTGCAACGTTAGGTTTAGAAGACAATCAAAGTGACTGGGATATTTTCTCAGAATCATTTGATTGGAAAGGTGACTGGGATGTTGATACAAGATATAAAGTAAATGATCTTGTAAAGTACAATGGAATTATCTACTTATGTAATGCAGACCATACTAGTGCATCTAGTACAGCTCTTGGATTAGAAGATGATCAAAGTAGCTGGGATATTTTCTCTGAAGGGTTTTACTGGAGAAGCGATTGGTCAAACGGTGTAAGATACCGTGTTAATGATGTTGTAAAATACGGCGGAACTGTTTACCGTTGTAATCAAGGCCACACTTCTGCAAGTTTACTACAAGAATTAAGCATCACAGGCGGTAGCGGCACAGGATCTGTAGCAACTTTAAATTTTGCATCACAAGTATCACAACCGTACGCAATTGGATCTAGTATTACTGTTGCAGGTGTTACACCATCAGGATACGACGGAACATATACTGTTACCGCATCCACTACAACTAGCGTTTCTTATTCAAATGCAACTACTGCCGCAGCCAGTGGCGGTACAGTAACTGGTACTAGTAGTTTAGGGCTTGAAAAAGATCAAGCCAAATGGGATTATGTAAACAAAGGGATTGAATACAGATCTACTTGGAGTGGAGCAGGAGTAAGATACCGCATCAATGATATTGTATTGTATGGACCGGACCTATGGATCTGTACAACATATCACAGTTCTACCACTAGCTTTGACGAAACAAAATGGCAGATTTTTGTTCCAGGATTAGAATTCGAAGATTCTTGGAATGATTCTGCATTATACCAACCGGGCGATGTTGTAACATACGGTGGTTATTCTTATATTAGTAAGACTAATAATACAAATGCAACTCCGACAGCCAGCACTTCAGATTGGGCTGTATACACAACAGGATTCAAATATCAAGGCGAGTGGGGATCTGCTAATAGCTATGAAGTAGGAGATGTGGTAGTTGTCGGCGGATACACCTACTTGTGTAATACTGATAATACAAATCAAATTCCTCCGAATTTAGATTACTGGGATAAATTAAATTCTGGAATCCGTTGGAGAAGAGATTGGACTTCTAGTACAGCATATAAGCTGGGAGATTCTGTAAAATATTTAGAAAATTCCTACATCTGCGTAGTAGAACATACATCTGCAACCGGTAACAGACCAGATAACGACATTAACGGAGATTACTGGAATCAGTTAGCAGGCGGCGCAGAAGAAAGTGTACTCACCACACAAGGCGACATCGTTTATTATGGCGGTGCTGGTCCAACAAGACTGCCAATCGGTGATGATGGCCAAGTTTTAAAAATTAACAGCGGTGTTCCGGTATGGGAATATTTTGGTTTAATCAATCAAGTATTTTATGTAGCACCTAGTGGAACAGATTCTCCTGCGCCAGGCTATGGTACTACATTAGACAAGCCTTGGAAAACAGTAAGATATGCCTGCGAACAAGTAGAAAAAGGCGTAAACAACCCACAAGCTAGCTATCTATTAGAAATTAATAGACAATATATTCAAAAAGAAGTAATTGCGTGGATCAACGCACAGATTGCAGGAAACATTGCTCCTTTTACAACCGGCTTCACTTACGATGCAACAAAATGCGAACGCGATACAGGGTTAGTAATAGATGCAATCCTATGGGATTTAAGACATGGAGGTAATTCGAGAGCTAGAGAAGCCGCATTATCTTATGTAAATGACGCACCTGCATTTTATCTAGCAGGACAAGCAGAAGAAACAGTGGCGGCATTGAATAGAGCGCTTTCTATTGCTGATGCTGTATTGTCTAATTCTGCGTTCAGCAGCCTACAAGGCACAGTAAGTCAAATAATTGACTCTGATTACACAGAAGAATCTGATGCACAAGCCACTGTTAATAGTCTAATGACTATTATCACAGATGCATTAACAGCAGGAGTCGATGACGATATTCCAGCACAAACAAAACTTAATACTACAATTTTTGTTAAAACTGGCACATATTACGAAGTTCTACCTATTATAGTACCTGCAGATGTAGCAATTGTTGGAGATGAACTTCGTTCTACAAATATTCGTCCAGCAGGATCATTAGTAGATGCTGGAGATGTGGCTAAGAGTTTAGCTGGCCTAACAAGATTAAAAGCAGTTATTGGAGATGTAGTTCAAGGTACATCTGTAACTAAAACTCCTTCTAATACACAAACACAAACAATTGTTACTCCTTATGGATCTTTAGCAACTGGCACAGCCGTGCAAGATCTAGTTCAAGACGCATACGATCATATTGACAAAGCTATTAATAATGTAGGATCTTATCCTACATTAACCGGCTCAGTTGATCCTATCACAACACAATCATATTATGATGCTGTAAGATTATTAGAATTAAACAAAGAATTTTTAGCAGAAGAAGTTACAGCATACATTACTACAACTTATCCTTCTTATGTATATGACATCGATTCATGTAAACGCGATGTAAGAGAATACATTGATTCTTTTAAGTATGATTTAGTTTACACTGGAAACTATTCAACTTTAAAATCTGCTAAACTTTATGTAAATGCAGTAGAAGGATCTGAAACTATAGATATGTTCTATCTAAGAAATGGAACTGGTTTAAGAAACTGTACAGTTCAAGGATTATCAGGTACATTAGGTTCTCCAAATGCTTATGGAACACGTAGACCAAGTGCAGGTGCATTTGTTAGTTTAGATCCAGGTTGGGGCCCAGCTGACACAAGAGCGTGGATCACTAATAAATCTCCTTACGTGCAAAACGTTACCACATTTGGTACAGGCTGCGTTGGATTAAAGATCGACGGAGATCTACACAACGGAGGTAATGACTCTATTGTTGCTAACGACTTTACACAGATTTTAAGTGACGGTATTGGTGCATGGGTTACTAACCTAGGTCGTGCAGAACTTGTTTCTGTGTTCTCATACTACGGACATATTGGTTATCTAGCAGAAGACGGTGGTAAGATTCGTGCTACTAACGGTAACAGTTCTTACGGTACATACGGTTGCGTATCAGAAGGTGTAGATGCTACTGAATCTCCAATCACAGGTTTTGTAGATAACAGAGTAAATGATGCACAAGTTGCAGACGTTTTTGTTGATAACAACCGAATCATTGGCGTAGAATACAGTAATGCAGGTAATAATTATACCACAGCAACTTACGAATTTGGCGGTGCAGGATTCGGTGCTACTGTAGAATCTATTGAAACTAGAGATAATGCGGTATTTGAAGTTAGACTAACTGACCCAGGTGATTCTAGCGGCACAGGTGGCGCAGGATATGTAACCGTATCAAATACTGCCCAAGGCGGAAACACTACAAGTATCTATCTAGCAGGTTCTGATACAGCGATTAGCAGTGCCTATACAGGTATGCGTATTTTGATCACGCAAGGTAAAGGTGTTGGCCAATATGGTTATATTAATAGCTTTAACTCAGGAACCAAATTAGCTTCTATTTACAAAGAATCTACAGGAACAGCAGGATGGGACCATTTAATTCCTGGAACAACGATCGAATCTAGTTTAGATTTTACTACAACATATCAAATTGAACCTAGATTAACATTTACAAGCCCAGGATTTACCGCAACCGGTACTACACAAAATTCAGATGCGTGGACAAAATCTGTATATGGAAATACTAACAGTTCTCATACAGGAGTAGCGGCAACTGGCGGAACTGGTACTAGTGCAACATTTAATGTTGTTCGTACCGGCCTTGCATATGCGGTTACATTAAATGCTGCCGGAACACTTTATGCAGTTGGAGATAGTTTAACAATAGTTGGTGCAGATGTTGGAGGAGCAACTCCAGCAAATAACATTACTGTTACAGTAACTGACGTAAATTCTAGTACTGGAGCTATTGAACAATTTGAATTCGAGGGTGTTGGACGCGGTGGAAGATTCGTTGCTGTAGCGACCGGCGGAACAAGCGCACAATACAGTAATGATGGTACTACTTGGACCAGTTCAACACTACCTGCAACTGCCAACTGGAGTTCAGTTGCTCACGGTAACGGAAGATTTGTAGCAATAGCAAGTTCAAGTACTAGCACAGCATACTCTGACGACGGTATTACATGGACAGCCGGCGGCACAATGCCAAGTAGCACCGGGTGGACAGACGTTACATATGGTAACGGAGTATTTTTAGCAATATCCAGCACAGGAACTGCTGCCGCTTATAGCACAAACGGTACAAGTTGGACAAGCTCAACATTGCCAAGTCCAGGTCTAGGTAGCTGGTCAAAAATAGCATACGGTAATGGAAAGTTCGTTGCTGTTTGTTCGAATACAGATACAGCGGCATACAGCACAACTGGAGCTTCTTGGACAGCAACAACACTACCGCAAAGTGTTCCATGGTATGGTTTAGCATACGGAAACAATAGGTTCGTTGCTATTGCACAAGGTGCAGTTACCGGTGCTTATAGCTTAGATGGTGTAACATGGTCATCGACAACAATGCCGGCTACATTAACTTGGAGCCAATTAACTTATGGCCAAGGTCTGTTCTTTGCAGTAGCAAACGGATCAACTGCAACTGCATTAACATCTGAAGATGGTATAAACTGGACCAGCAGATCCTTAAGTACAATTAGTAACTGGATCTCTGTAGCATTCGGAAATCCAAGCAGAACTCCTACATGGGTAGCATTGACTACCGGTAGTGCTACTGCTAACAGCATTGTTACAGGACCAACTACAAGAGCTAGAGCAAAGATAACTTCTGGACAGATTAGTCAAATTAAAATTATTGAGCCAGGTAGCGGATATACATCTGCTCCTACGATGACTATTGTAGATCCTAATAATACATCCGAAGCAAGTTCAAGTGTTAGAGTTGGAGACGGTGTATTAGCACAGCCTAATTTCTCTAACAGAGGAACAGGCTATACCGCTGCCATAGCAAGCATTACAGGCGATGGCTATGCAGACATTTATCAAACTCTTGCATATATAAACATGAAGAGGTTGAGCGATATTCCTCTACCCGGATCGAACATTCAAATTGACGGTATTAATGATGTTTATTACAAACTAGTATCTGTCACAGAATTGGAGGGTTCGGGTCCTTATACAGCAAGATTACAATTAAGTCCGATAATTAATGCAGCCGAAAGTCCTGCACATAATTCTCCAATCAGCATTAGAATTCGTTACAGTCAAGTTCGTTTGACAGGACATGACTTTTTAGATATTGGTACAGGAAACTTCACTGATACTAACTATCCAAATACTCCGTTAAATGATCCAGATCCAGCTAAAGAAACGATCGAAAACGGTGGTGGACGAGTATTCTTTACAAGTACAGACCAAGATGGTAACTTCAGAGTTGGTGGTTTATTCTCTGTTGAACAAAGTACTGGTATTGCTACACTTAACGCAGACGCATTTAATCTAGCAGGTTTGCAAGAGCTACAATTAGGTTCTGTTGCATTAGGTGGTCAAGGAGCAACAATTACAGAATTTAGTACAGACGGTACGTTTGCCGCTAATTCTGATAATGTTATTCCGACACAGAGAGCTATCAAAACTTATATTGCTAGCCAAATAGGTGGCGGCGGAAGCAGTTTGAACGTAAATACATTAACGGCCGGTGTAATTACAATCGCTGGACAAACAATTAGTACAACAACTGGGGTACCAATTAATGTCACAACAAAAGTTAATTTCACTGGCGGCGTAGACGGTAGCCCAGTGGCGCTTAACTACTTTTTATTATCATAACGGAGAAAAATAAATGGCATCAGGAAGATTAGGAGTCGCTGACCTTTCAGCTGCTACCAACACTACAATTTACACAGTTCCTTCAGACACATTTTCTGTAGTTACTGTTTCTGTTTGTAACAGAGGAAATCAGGCGGTTTCCTTAAGAATGGCTGTCGCAGCCAGCAGTACACCTTTAAACTCGGAATACATCGAATACGATACCGAAATTTTGGGTAAGGGTGTAATGGAAAGAACAGGTATCGTAATGGACGCTGGTAAGCAGTTAGTTGTCCGTGCTAGCGGAGCAAACGTTAGTGTGGTAGCTTTTGGTATTGAAACAGCGGCATAAATAGCTTAAAGGGAATATACAAATGGGAAGATATATTACTACCACAGGAACAGCTAACAACGTATTACGTACAGTTTCTACAACATACACTGCTTCTGTTAATGATAGAATTTTAGCAAACAGCTCAGGCGGCGCATTTACAATTACACTGCCTATTTCATCTGGCTTGCTAGAAAATGACACAGTTCAAATCATTGACGTTGCTGGTACTTTTGCTACAAATAATGTAACAATTGGAAGAAACGGTGCAAACATTCAAGGTGTAGCTGATAACCTTACATTAGACATGAACTACGCAACTGTAACATTGACCTATACAGGTGCAACATACGGTTGGGTTATCGTAGGAACTTAATAACATGCCAACTAGCTTAAGAACTTTATTAGATGCTGCCAGTTCCTCACAGCTAGGTCTGGTGAGCAACCCTACTACGCCTTTGCGTAATTCGGTTTCAGGCAGCACAATGTTTTTTCAACCGCTGTGTGCAATTGTTTATGACGACAACCATCAGAGAAACTTTATGTGCTGTTGGTGTCCTCCAAGCGGCACAACTCAGATGACATTTGAAATCTGGGGCGGCGGAGGTGGTGGCGCAGGCGCATGTTGTTGCTCTTACGGATATCCAGGCGGTGCTGGTGCATACGCTAAAAAATCAATTAGCGGAACAAACTTAGGCGGAATCTGCTATCAAATGCAAGTAGCGTACCCAAGTTGCTGTAGCCCGGTAATGAGTTGCGGCTACAGAGGATGTATTACATGGGTTACAGGCTGTTGCTTGAGCAACTTCTGTGCAGAAGGCGGTGTTCCAGGTTGTACAATTTGTTTCCCGTTTAACTGTTTTAACTGCGGAAGTGTTTGCGAAGGACAATTTGGCGGAAGGTGTTTCGCTAACTGTTGTGCCTGCTATTATGGTGCAGATACCGGTGTTCCAGGACGTATGGGATTCTTATATACAGATAGCCAAACGGCCAACAGTTGCCAATACAAGAATTTAGTACCTCATCCAGGCGGAATTTTAAGTTCAGGTAACATGTGGTCAGGTGTACGATTTGACGCATATAACTCTACAGGTTCAGGAGAATCTTGTTATCCAAGTAACTTTGGATTTACTGGAGGTTCTATCAGTAAAGCTGTTGGACAAGGCGGATTCAGTTCTAGTGCATTTAGCGGTAACTGTTATTGCGGCGGCGCAGGTGGCCCGGGTCTAATTAAAATTACATATCGTTAAAAGAGAGAAGAGATGGCAAATTTAAGAACACTATTAACAAAATTTAACGATAGAGTTAGTTCAAGCACAGCTTCTACCAATCCGACTGGTTGCATGTTTCACTTTATAGGAAACTGTAACTATACACCGGACGGAAACTACGGAAATCACTGTATGGATCGCTGGCGTGTTCCTACAGGTGCTACCTGTGTAACATTTGAAATATGGGGCGGTGGTGGCGGAGGTGCTGGCGGATGTTGCTGTATGCAAGGTCAACCGGGCGGATCTGGAGCTTATGCTAAGAAAACAATTGCCGCTACTACAGATTGGTGTTACGGTTTATATCCTGCATATCCTACAGATTGCAGTGCAACCTGTTGTGGTATTATTGGATGTAACACTTATGTTTCAGGCTGTAATCTATCCAACTTCTGTGCCAACGGTGGATGCGGAGGCAAGACCTGTTGCTTTACATTCTGGGGTAATTATAACTGTGCAGGAAATAACAACGGATATGTTTATCTATGCTATGACGGCGTAAACAACTGTGCTTGCTACTATGGCGCAGATTCAGGAGCTCCTGGTAGACCAGGGTTCTTATGGTCACAATGTTCTTGTGCTAGTTGCTATTGGAAATATGCAGTCCCATATCCAGGTGGATTAACTAATAAATGCGGCGGACATGTAATGTTGCGTGTACAAGGAAATGCATGTAATCAAGAATGGATTAAATGTATTAATACTGCCGGCGGATATTATTCTCAATCTGATCGAGCGTTCGTTCCTGGCGCAGGCGGCATTTCTGCAACTAGTTGCGGCGGCGGTTGTTGCTATGGCTTCCCAGGAAATAACGGCATGGTTCGTATAACATATAGATAAAGAGGAATATAATGGGAAGTTTAAGATCATATTTAGATTACGCATCCAACACTTCATACCAATCGGCCATTGATCAGCCCGACGGTAGAAGTTTTGTTTGGCAAGCCACCTGCTGGCAGTGTAACTTTACAGACTATCAAGAAGCCTGTTGTATGACATGGATTGTTCCAACCGGTGTAACCTGCGCAACTTTTGAAATTTGGGGCGGTGGTGGATCAGGTGGCGGATCTTGCTGTTGTATGGGCGGCCCTCCAGGGAGTTCAGGTTCTTATAGTAAGAAAACCGTAGCCGTAACTGCCGGTGCATGTTATGCAATGCAGTTAGGGCAAGCTACGGATTGTTCTAACAATCCTGGATTAGGATGCCGAGGCTGTGTAACATGGATTACAGGTACAGGACTAAGCAACTTCTGTGCAGAAGGCGGCTATGGCGGATGTTCAATTTGCTTCCCTGGTTGCTGTTTTAGTCGCTGTACTGCTAGCATTGGATCTGCTTACGGCGGAGATGTTAACAGAGACGGTGTTCGTGGCTGCTGGTATATGATCTGTTGTGACGGCGGCGGAAACTGCTGGAATAAAACGGCTATGGCTTTCCCGGCTGGTTTAATTAATACCTGCGGTGGAGTAGTTTGGATTGGCCACAGACATAATGGATACCTAGATTATGAACAGTGCGTTGCAGCCAGAGCACTTGGTTTCGCTTCACACGGATATGCACAATATGTTCCAGGATTAGGTGGAATGACTCCGTATGTAATTGGCGGATGTTGTGCTTGTGGAATGCCAGGTTCTCCAGGAATGGTTAGAATTTTATATAGATAATGTAAATAAAAAACAAAAGGATTGAAAATGCCAAACGTTAGTAAAATTATTAATTATGATTTACCAGATGAGTATCTAAGCTCTTCTCGTACGTTGGGACTAGTTGCTAATTGGCAATATAATGGTCCACAGAAAATGTACGTCTTTGTCAGCAATGAAACTGGTGAATTAGAATTCAGCAAAGGATATATCTCTTACGATGATAGAAATCCTTCAGATCAACTGGAAATCGTAAACATTAGAGCAGGTGTTCCTAGCAGAGCAGTTCTAGTGGATGTCGATGTAGAACCAGTCATTGCGGCTATTATGGTAGGTCCAGATATTGCAGTGCATACAGGAATCAAAGAATACAAATTAGACGGCGACGATACTGTCTACTATAGCAGACCTGACCCTACATATCCGGACCATACTTATGAAGTAAGCCAGATTCGTTATGATCTACAAAATAATGCATGGATTAAGCCATTCCCTTGGAAGCTACCACACATTACTGTTGAACAACACAATCAAGCTAGAACATATATTATTCAAGGTATCGACAGAGATCTTGCAGATCCTCTCAACGGATATGATCAAGAAATGATAACTGCATTGGAAAATGTAAAGGAAGAGATGTCAGAAATTCCTACAAAGTTTGCTGCCTGGGCAGATAAACCTTGGATGATTCCATTTCCAATTGATCCAAGAATTCAAGCAGAAGCTGAACAACCTGCAGATCCAGCATAACACGTTATTATGCTAACAAAAAGGCTTGTCTAACAAGCCTTTTTTTATCTTCTAAAAAATTTTAACTACTAAATATTCTGCAATTATCTACGTAGTTAAAGGAAAATAATGAGACCAAAGGCATTTTTTATAAACGGTGGCGCAGGCCGTGTATTGTGTTCAATTCCTGCATTAGAAAAGTATGCAGAAGAAGTATCAAATGATTTTATTATAGTGTGCGAAGGCGGCACTGATTTTTACAAAGGTCACCCGTTATTACATTCTAGAGCATATGATGTTTGGCATAAAAACTTATTCCAAGAAAAACTAATCAACATGGATATTGTAAGTCCCGAACCTTACAGAGTTTGGGAATATTACAATCAAAAATGTAATCTTAGCCAAGGTTTTGATATTGAGATCAATCAGAAAGGCGTTAGAGAGTTACATAAGCCAACACTAAAACTTAACTCTGAAGAAATTGCAAATGGTGTTATTACACTAAATGAAGTACGTGCAAAAACAGGAAAAGAAAAAGTAGTTATTTTTCAACCATTTGGCCGCGGCATACAGCAAAAAGAAAACATGATCGTAGACCCAAGTGGTAGAAGTTTTGAATATAAACATGTAGTTGGCATTATTAAAAAACTTCAGAAAAAATATGCTGTTATTCTTATGAGTGAAATGCAATTTAATTTTGAAGCAGAAGGATGCACTGCTCCTGTTGCACAACCTGTCGGCATAAGTCTCCGACAATGGTCAGGATTAATAGCAGCCGCAGATCATTTCTTAGGCTGTGATAGTGTTGGACAGCATATTGCCTACGCTCTTAACAAGACTGCCACAGTTGTTATGGGATCTACATTTGGAGAAAACGTTTCATATCCTGATTATGAAAAATTTGATGTGTTGGACATGGGAGAAGGATTAAGAAAGTATAGTCCTATTAGGGTCTGCCCAGATGAAGAAGTTGACAGAAATAACGACGGAATCATGGTAATGAATGATAAGATTGAAGATGTAATTGTAGAGTCGGTTGACAAAATGATCAAACAGTTCTATACTAAACCATCTAACATGTTTATACCTAAAATTGAAAGCGGCTTACCACAACAAGGTTGCGGAATACACCAGCCGCCACAACAGGCTTTTGTAGAAGTTGATAAGCCTGCAAACAAAATAGAAATTGCTAAAAAATAAGGATTACTAAATGACTAATAAAAAACCAGTATGGATTGCAGGTATCGCTCGAGGACACAATGCCGGAGTGTGTTTGCTTAAAGACGGCGAAGTTATTTTTAGCGTGGAAGAAGAGCGCCTTACAAGACAAAAATACGACGGTGGTCCCTATGCTTCTATGTTAAAAATATTAGAATACACAGATCACTTAGACTATCTAGTTGTTGCTCACACACAAAGCCTAGCAGATACTGCCGGAAGAGTCGATTATTCTGGAGATGATGTCTACACTGGTCTTGCTAGAAAATTAGGACTAATTGCAAGAAACGAAAACCCATACAAACATCCTCAGGTTGTTGATGTCAGTTTCATGCACCACAAGCTACATGCCGCATGTGCATTTTATCGTTCAGGATTTGAAAAAGCAGCCGCTCTAATTGTTGACGGTGCCGGTACATTTGTTCCTATCAATTTTGCAAACGAACCTATGACAGCATGGGAAGTAGAGTCTATTATTGATTGCTCTTACCCGTCAGAATTTAAAACAGTGTTCAAACACCTTGGAGTTAGGGGTCCAGCACCTGCACAGCACATCAAAGAGTTTGACAGCAGTTACTACGGTGAACAAGGCCATCACGAATGTTTATTGACTGATCGAGCAGGTATTACTAAAGTATACGAAGCAGTTACACAATATTGCGGATTCAGTAGTATTGAAGCAGGCAAGACCATGGGACTATTTCCTTATGGACAGGCCAATGATAATGTTCCTCCACTATTCGATGAAACAATGGAATACCCACTTTCAAATAGAAACGTAGTTGTTCCGAATTACCCTAATGGTGCAATTATTAATGCAGAATTATTTCCTTATCTAAGAGATAGTTCTGATGCTGACCTTACACAACTACAAAATAGACGAGATCTTGCCTATGCCTGCCAAACTCAGACACAGGACCAAGTTGTTAAATTAATTAAAAAAGCCAGTGAATTAACAGGGCATAAAAAAGTTGTTATCAGTGGAGGTTATGGTCTTAACTGTGTGGCTAACTATCATTACTTGAAAGCATTAGAAGGCACTGGTATCGAAATTTATGTAGAACCAGTTAGTAATGATGCCGGAACAGCCATGGGCGCTGCCTTAATGTTCTATCGAGCAATGGTACAAGATTCCACAGTAGGCAAAAGAGTTAACACATTATACCACGGTCCATTACACGAATACACTAACGAAGATATTAGTCGTCTAGGTGAAAACACAGATATTGAAATTAGTGATGCTAGTTACGAAACTGTAGTTGACTTGTTAGTTAAGAAAAATATTGTTTCTTTATTCCAAAAAGGTTCAGAAAACGGGCCACGAGCACTGGGTAATCGTAGTATACTTTTCGATCCTAGATTTGCCGACGGTAAAGACTACGTAAACGGGGTCAAGCGTCGTGAATATTTCAGACCTTTTGCTGGAAGTATTCTTAAAGAATATGCACAAGAATGGTTTGATCTAAGAGGACTGGAAGAAAGTCCTACAATGATGTATGCTGTTAACTGTCAACCAGGCATTGAAGAAAAAATTCCTAGCATTATTCACGTTGACGGAACTTGCCGTATTCAAACAGTTACTGAAGAACAAAATCAACATTATTATAATTTGATTAAAACCTTCCACGAAAAAACTGGATGTCCTATAGTGTTCAATACTAGTTTTAACCTAGGCGGAGATCCCTTAGTTGAAACACTAACAGACGCAGTTCAGACCCTATTAAAAAGTGAGATCGAATACTTATTTTTACCAGAGTACGGTAAACTTATAACTGTTAAAAACAAATAACTATGATTGAGTTAGTTTATGCTTGCGGTGATAGTTTTACCGCAGGCATGGAGATCCTAGGCGACAGCGACAAAAGAGAGGAAAATAAAAATTTTTCGTATCCCGGGCAGTTGTCTAGATTATTAAAATCTCCTAAATACATTAATAATGCGTTTCATGGCGCTAGTAATGATTTTATAACTAGGCAAACTATAAAAGATTTACTAGAACTAGAAAGACAAGGTAATGACCCTAGTAAAACATTAGTTACTATTGGGTGGAGTAGTATCTATAGGTCCGAACTGTATGTAAAAGATACCATAGAAAATTTTATTAAAATTTCTCCTGTGCCGTTGCCTCCAACCTCTAATATTAAACTCCGAGAATTCCACGAACTTGGGGTATTTTTTGTCAATCCAAACTTTCATTTTGGATTTGGTCCAGGTATTTCTAATTTTAGAATAGAAAAAGATTTTTCACAGGATGCAGTAAAATTTTGCACCGACTTCTTATGGAATGAAGAATTAGAGTTTGAAAAATGGTACAGCAATGCTATACTTCTTAAAAACTTTTTAGAAAATAAAGGTTATAAATTTCTATTTGTTAATAACGTTCATCCTTTAGAACAACGCGGAAGACTAGTTGATTCTATAGACGAACTACTGATCCCTAACTATTATAATCCAAGAAGTTTTCACTTCCAGCAATGGTGTATGGCATTTTTTAGACAGTTTAAGCGTAAAGAAGGCCATTACGCAGAAGAGCCACATAAAAAGTTTGCAGAAACTTTGTTTAACTACATACAGGATAATGGCCTATTATCCTGATAAATATGATAATAAGGACATATTATGTTAAACTTTGGCAGCTTCTTTGAACGCGGACTTAAAGGTACTCTAAGACTTAAAAACGGAGTAACTTTTTCTCATAACGCACCATGGAATATAGTCTACGAAAACACACTTATCGACGAGTGGTTTGTAGGCGATTTTATGGCGGCAGAATATACTATTGTAGTAGATTTAAACACCACGCATAAAGAAGTAATCAAATGTTTAATTGTAGCTAGTCCAGACCTAGCTAACATAACAATATATGGCCGAACAAATTTAGGCAGAGAATTAGTTGAATTATCGGTTACAGTAGATGATAGTAGAGTTAGACTAATAGCAAATCCAGCAACTTCTTCGGATTCTACCAGCAACTCCGGCAGCAAACTGGTATTTTCTGCAGACTATTTCAATACAGTTAATGAGCTCAGAGCATAATATCTTTTCCAACTAAATATGTAAAGTGGAGAGATAAATGCCAATTCTAACAAATCCATTAGAGTCAAAATACGGATTTAAAAGCCCTGGGTTTACAGTAGATACCCTGGGTAATATCACGGCAAGAACAATTAGTGCTGCCGGCATCGATGGCCCGGACTATACTGTAACTGAATTAGATTCCAATTTTAAGTTTGAAGACCTTGAAGGTTCAAACCCTACAATAAGTTTAATCAGAGGCAATACATATGCTATTGCTTTAAATTTAACATTATTATCGTTTTACATAAGAACAGCCGCCGACGATCTTTATAGCGAAGGATTAGTACATAGTAGCGGAGATGAAGGTGCCGATGCTCAAGGTAAAAAGACAGGAACACTAACGTTTACAGTTCCAGACGATGCTCCTTCAATACTATACTATACAGATGATGTATTGGCAGAAGGTACAATAACTATTTCTGATCCTAGTAGTTTTGGTAGAGGAATCTTTACTAGATTAACTGCAACAGGAAACGTAGACTTTGATGGAAACAACGCCCAGATTAGCATACAACCAGCTGGAACTGGTAGCGTAACGATTCATCCTAACACAACTGGAAGTCTTAACAACGTAATCATCGGAGCTGAAGATCCTGTCAACGGAACATTTGCAGATTTATATGCTACATCTAATTTAGACGTAACGCAAGATATCACAGCAGGTGGTTCTGTAATTGCGGATTCTTTTGAAAGCAACGGTACAGGAGTACCGACAGTTAGTTCATCATCGAGTTTGATATTTGATGCGTTAACTGACATTGTCAGCAAGATCAGTGGAACTACTAAATTAACAGTAAATAGTTCAGGTGTAGTAATTAGTTCATTAGAAGTATCAGGCGGAATTAACAGCACAACAATTGGTATTACCACTCCAGCTGCCGCACAGTTTACAGATGTAACTGTAGTAAATGATCCTAGTTTAAACGATCATGCTACTAAAAAAAGTTATGTAGACAGAAGAATAACAGCGTTTTCAATTGCATTTGGAGCATAAGAGGATTTATAAATGGCAAAAAGACAAGTAAGAAAATATGTGTTTATACCGGGAGTTTCTCTTTCGGATAACCTTTACCCGGATGCTTATGCATTATTAACAGCAAACAAGTCGTTTATAAAGAAAGAAGCGGTTGCATGGATTAATGAAAGAATAACCGAAGACACCGCAGAAAATGATTATCCTAATGCAGTTACATTAATAACTCAAAACAAAACTTTCTTAAAAGACGAAATCGTTGCATGGATTACAGCACAGGTTGCGGCAAATACTCCTCCATTTGTTGGATACACTTATAATTCAACAAAATGTAAAAGAGATGCCGGATATGTACTCGATGCTTACATATTAGATTTAAGATATGGCGGAAACGAACATACTAGAGAAGTAATTTCTAAATATTGGTTAGGGGGTGTAGCTCAAGTCGACGGAGACAGGACTCCAGAAGTAGCCGCTCACACACAACTTAAAAATATAATTAACAACTATATTTTAACCAAAACTGCATATGCTAGCCAGCAGAGTCCGGTGACCAGTACACAGAACACATCTGGAGGAAGTGCAGAAGCCGGAGCTACTGCAAGAATAACAACTTTGGCATCTATTACTACAAGTGTTATAGCTAATGGTTTGATAGATTTGCCAGCAGTTGAATATACTTCTTACCCTTTTGCAAACTATACTTATAACAGCGATAAATGCGAAAGAGATATTGGCTATGTTTTAGATGCTTATGCGCATGATTTACGCTACGGCGGAAATCGAAATTTAAGAGATGTAGTTGCATTCTATTGGAATGGTACAGTACCCCAAGTTGATGGAAACAGATTACCTGAATCAGAAACGCACGAATATATCAGAGACTTAATTAATAATTATATTTTCACCAACGATATTTTCACAGCACTACAGGGCGATGTAGATCAAGTAACTACAGACGACGATGCAGAAACCGGTGCTACTACACGTATAACAGAACTTTCAAACATTACAACAAGTGTAATTGAAAACGGATTAGATTCAATTCCTGTATTAGAACCAGGAGTATCTACAATTAAATTATTAGGTAGATATCAACAAGAAAATGTTTTATTAATCACTAATACTACAACAGGACAAATTCTATATAATTTTTCTGATCCTGATTTAGTAGGACAATTAAGTTATGAAACAGAAAGAGATACAGATTTTCCTAGTTTCCTACAAACTACTGACGCAATAACAACTATAGAATTAAATGCAGATACTAGCAGTATGTCATCTGCAGATAGTATTCAAATTTTTGTTGAAGATGCAGAATTAAAAGTACGCCCGTACGATTTTGGTACAGATGCTATCGAACGTATGCGTATTGCTCCGCCTCAATCTATGCTTGACGCTGACTTTGAGTATGGACTACAGCCTACCAAGTGGCAGGCAATTGGTATGGAGCGAGGCTATCCTAGTACGTACGAAATACCAGGTACCGAGCTACAAGTTTTAACAGTTACCACCGATGCAAGTAACGGAACAGCAGGAATTGGTTCTAGCTTAATTACAATCACAACTATAACTCCGCATGGACTATCTCCAGGAATTCCTATAACAATTAAAGCACTTGGAAATAGCGTTACGGGATTTGCAAGGGCAGAAGGTACGTTTTTAGTTAATACTACTCCTAGTACTACTCAATTTACATATTATGCCGCTAGCAAAGTAGGAACAACACCAGGAGAAACGTTATCTACCACTTATACACAATTACGTGTAGGTGCATTTTATACTGGCGCATCTATCGGAACTCCAACCTTCTCTGTTGCTTCAAACGGATCTAGTGGATCTTTTACAACTGTGCTTGATACCCCGTCAGGTAAAGATTTAATAACATTTACAGGAACTGCTCCTAGTATTGGATCTCCGTTATCTGTGTCTGGCGTAACAACCGGTACTCAAGTAACTGCGGTTAACGGAAATAGCTCAGGAGGAACAGTAACAACAGCATCTGTAGTAAACGATGTTGCAAACGGACAAAACTCTTTTGTTGTAGATGATCCAGTAGGAATAGTTCCAGGATTGGCTATCGATGATGGAAGTGGTTCTTCGTTATTTGTTACCAGTGTAGTCGGTAGCACTATTACATTTGACGGATATTTCAGTACAGATTTTTATGGCGATAACACTTTATATTCTAACTTATCAGGTGCAAATTTATCTCCTTCAGGATCGGGTGCATTGTTTGATGTTAATAGGGTAAGCGGATCATACAACGTAACAGTAGACACCGCAGGAACAAATTATGCAGTTGGAGATAGAATACGCATTCTAGGAACACAATTAGGAGGAACAAGTCCTGCTAATGATCTAGTAGTGTTTATTGATACTGTAAATGGTTCCGGAGGAATTACTGGAATTAGTTCTAGCGGCGCCGGAATTACAGGAGATGCTTCTTTTAATAACTTAAATCCTGTAAATCTAAACGGATTAGGAAACGGAGCAGAATTCGATATAACTGTAACAGCAGGATCTTATTCAGCTACGTTAAACTCTAATATTGGTGGTTCGTCTTACAAAGCAAACGACAGAATTAAAATTCCAGGAGGCTTATTAGGAGGAACTAGTCCTGCAAACGACTTGACTATTACTGTTTCTACTGTAGACGGATCAGGAACAATATTAACATTTTCAATAGCAGGTACAGGAACTGGCACAGGATCTTTTGATGGAATATCTGGAACTAACTTATCAGGATCTGGATTACAAGTCAATATTGATAGAATTTCAGGTTCTTATTCCGTTTCTATTAACAATGCAGGCTCTGGGTACGCTACTAACGATACTATGTCGGTATCGGGCTTATTGCTTGGCGGCGCAACGCCTGCCAACGATGCAATACTAACCGTGACATCGGTAGATATCAGCGGAACTATTACAGGAATATCTGTTAGTGGAACTGGTGTTAGTAGCGATGCAAGTTATAATGCAGAATCCGGCACAAATATTATGCCTGTTGGATCAGGAGCTACCTTTAATGTAACTAGAAGCGGTGGTGCATATTCTGTAATTAATAACTTAGAAGGATCAGGGTATGCAGTAGGAGACAAAATTTTAATTAACGGATCCGAACTTAGCGGAACTAGTACTAACGATTTATTAATAAGAATTACCGAAATTGGTGGATTAGGCGAAATTTCAGTCTTTTTAACCAGCGGAACTGCTAGAGAAGCATCAGAAATTGATTTCGTCTCAACAGTTACAATGAGTGCGATAACAACTGCTACTATAGTAGCTACTACAACTGTAACTTACGGAGCGATTGCAGAAATTGAAGTTTCATTCCCTAGCGCACACGGCTTAGTTCCAGGTAATACTATCAATATAGATATTACTAGTTCAGGATCTAATCATACATTAGCCGAAGGTCCGTTTTTTGTGGAGAAAGTTCCAAGTTTAACAACTTTGAGATACACTGCAAGAACTACCGGCACTATTGCAACTAGTGGGTTAACTGGTATTGTTTATCCTAGACCTGACAGTTATTTTGTTCATAGACCGTACGACGGCGGTGTACAATTAGGTACAGGTGGCCCACAACACGGTGCTCAGGCAATTCGTCAAAGTAAAAAGTATATTCGTTACCAATCTGGTAAAGGTATTATGTACACTACCGGTGCTTTATTTGCTCCTAGCTATGATCTTAGAAGTTTAGAAGCTGAAGATGTAACCATTGGATCTTTTATCACAGTTACAACTGATGATGTTGACCATGGACTTCAAGTTGGCGGCGGCATTAGAATTATTGGTGTAGAAACTACAGGATTTAACGGATATTATACTGTAGCTGATATTATAAACGAGCGTGTATTTAGAGTTCAAGCAACACAAACACTAGAAGATGTGTCAGCAGATCTCGGTCCTCAGAGTCAAATATCTGTTGTTAATTGGCACGGTGCAACAGTACGTGCTGGCGCATTTGATGATCAAAACGGAATATTCTGGCAATACGATGGAAATTATCTATCTGTTGTAAGAAGAAGTTCAACCTTCCAACTAGCCGGAACTATTTCTCTTAATGCTAACAGTAATGCCGTAACGGGATCTAGTACTAGATTTAGAGATCAATTAAAAGCCGGAGATAGGATTGTTATCAAAGGAATGACTCACGTTGTTACCAATATTACCAGTAATACTGCCATGACAGTCAATCCGGACTTTAGGGGAGTTTCTAACATTACAGGAACTAAACTCTGTAAAGTACAAGATTTAATTATTCGTCAAGACGAATTTAATTTAGATAATTTAGATGGCACAGGACCAAGCGGATATGATTTAGACATTAGTAAGATGCAGATGATTGGTATTCAATACACTTGGTATGGTGCAGGATTTATTGATTACATGCTTCGAGGTAGTAATGGTAATTTTGTGTTCTGTCACAGAATACGTAATAGTAACGTAAACACTGAAGCGTTTATGCGTACTGGTAACATGCCTGTTAGATATGAAGTTACAAATGAAAGTGCAAGTAGCAGTTTACGAGAAGCAATTACTAATACTACAACTACTATACCACTATCAGACGCAACATATTTTCCAGAAACCGGCGGCGTCGTTTATATTGATAACGAATTAGTCAGATTTACAGGAATTAGCAATAACAGTTTAACAGGCTGTACCAGAGCTGCTTCCTATACAAATTTTGCCGCAGGCGCTCAGAGAAACTATACAGCAGGCTCAGCAGCCTCTCATTTAGAAGGAACTGGAGTAGTACTAATTAGTAATAGTATTAGTCCTATTATTAGTCACTGGGGTAGTGCGTTCTTAACAGACGGCGGGTTTGATTCAGATCGCGGATACATTTTTAACTATGCGGCTACCGGCCTTTCAGTAACGACAGCTAGACAGACTGCATTCTTAATTAGATTAGCACCGAGCGTAAGTAATGCTATTGTAGGCGATTTAGGTGAAAGAGAATTACTAAACAGAGCTCAATTACTATTACAAGGTATTGAACTTACATCTGATAGTGGCACTGGCGCTATTGTAGTTGAAGGAATATTAAATCCGCAAAATTATCCAAGCGATCCTGCTAATATTGGTTGGCGAGGTATTAGTAACGTTGCGTCTGGTGGTCAGCCTAGTTTTTGTCAAATTGCTAACGGTGGTTCTGTAACATGGACAGCGGCTGCTCAAACGACATACAGTGTCAATACTGCGTTAGGAAACTTTAATAGAACTAACTACTTGTATTTCCCTCAGGCAGCATGGGACGCTACTGTAGCTACTGTAGGTACTGAATTGCAAGATAGTAAGTTTCCTGCTGGTACTCGAATTAACTATGTTAGCAGTCCTTTTAATTCTGGAGGTACAAACTATCGATATGTACAGTTTAACCAATCGTCTAATACTAACATTGTTTCAGGAACAGCAATAACATTCCTACAAGGTGCTCCAAATTATGCACTACCAGGTGAACAGGTTTTCTCCTTCGTTGCAAATCCAGGAGAACGTGCAACATTGGATTTAAGAGAACTTAAAGAATTAACTAATACAACACTAGGCGGAAGAGGTACATATCCTAACGGGCCTGACGTGTTAGCGGTTAACGTTTATAAAGTATCAGGAACGGCAATTACTTCTAACTTAGTTTTACGTTGGGGTGAAGCGCAGGCTTAAAGACTATCGATAATATCGATAACTGTTTGGATCTTAGTTTGTATAATGCGATTACGCAGACTAAGATCCAATCCTTTATGTACGGGTTTAGGGAGATTGTTGATGTCAAACCATCCCCATGCAACATGCTCTTGACTTAGCACAGGAACAAATTCGTTATCTACTACACAAAAATATGTGTGGAAATTAAAAAGGCTGTCGTTGCTGACAAACTTTTCTAAAGGTAGTGTCTTTTTGATTACAGGCAAAGATCCAATTTCTTCTGTGATTTCTCGTTGAAGTCCTTGCCATGCAGTTTCATTTTGCATGTTTGTGCCTCCGACTAATCCCCATCGGCCGGCGTGTTTTCCAGTTTTTTTCTGTAACAGTAAAAACCGTTTTGTAGACCTAGCGCATATCAATGCGCCACTACAGTCTATTAAAGTTCCAGTCTCCATTCGCCTCTTCTATACTCGCCTTCAAAACTCTTGACCCAACTTACGCCATTCCATTTGTACTGGACACCTGTAAAAATGTTTGTTTGATAGATAAGTGTGTCTGTATTTTCTTCCGCAGAAAAAATTACCTGCCAATGAGTACCGTCCCATTCAATGATATCATTTGCTTCTGCAATAAAATCAGTATCATCTGAATTTTTCCAAGCATCTGGACCATCTGCATTCAAATTAATAACATACGTAACTGTACTTCCTATAGGAATTAATTGTGTAGTCCTTATAGTATAGTTACCATCTGCGTCCGCGTTTGCAGAAAAACCAACAGATACGCCACCGACTAATACTGTACAAGAATTGACACGATCAAACTCAACATTTGTTGTAATTCTTTGTGTTCTTGTAGAAGTAACAAATGTATCTCTCACACCACCGCCGATACTTTCTATAATCAAGTATCGTGTTCCTTCTACAACATTACTTGGTTTAGTTTTAGTGGGATCGATAATAGCATCAAATGTTCCAGGACTACTATCTCTGTGACCTGTTATTATACTGGTATTTCCAGGATATGTGTCGCTATCCCAGTTTACTATCATGATAGTATCATCTAATGGACTAATACTAACATAGCCTATAACATACGAACCATCTTCTTGTAGCAGATAAATTTTACTTAATCCTGCTTTGTATTTTCCAGGATGTTGTTCTAACAGCATCGACCAAGCAAGATAACTTCCAGGATCTGTACTGCTAATAAGTCTAAGCTGACCTTCAACAACTATAATATCAAAATTGCCAATAGTTGTTTTCTGATTTAGAATAGGATCGCTAGGAACCGCAGTTCCTCCCATAATATCTACACCTAAACCATCGATGTAACCTGTTTCAGGATCGCCCACAGTGCCAAACACACTGGCAATAATATTAGTTACAATACCTAATCTCTTGACCTTAGCAGGCGGTGTTATGTATATAGGAGTTTCTAAAGTTAAACTGGCAATATCGATGGTAACCTGTGTACCAACAGGAACTGATCTTGATGTAAAACCAATGTCAGTCAAATCAACAACGCTCAAACTAGTCCAATCGACATAGTTGTCTGTTGTTTGAATTTCTAAACTAGGATTAAACAATGTTAGCAGTTGTTCTAAAATTTGAAGTTTCTGCTCAGTGCTAGTACTCCAAATGTCCACTTTAAGTGTCATCTTATAAGGTGTAGGCATCAAGCGTTCAACAGTATAATTTTCGCCCTGATTGCTATTGTATATTTTTTCACCGTCGTCGCCTAGTTCAAACTCTCTTTCTCTAATATGTACTTTTCCTACGTAACTAGAGTCTCCTAGTCTATTTCTATCTAACTCTATGCCTGTGATATACACAGCAATTCTAGGTGCAGAATTTAAATTGTTTTCGCTATTTTGATTAATTATGTTAGCGACCTGCCTGTCCATGTCTCCGTACATAACAGGCACACGAACTAGTGTACCATCTTGATATTTTACCAGTATATTAGATAAAAGTCTAACAACTTGCAGAAGATATCTTCTTATTTGACCATCGTAAAAATATTGCATTATAAATCTGCCTTTGGTTTAACTTTTGGATTAAGAGCCTTGCTTAATGCCTGACGCTCAGGAACTGTTTGTCCAGCAATCACATCAGTTGCGGTATTATTAATGAAGCCGCCTTTTAGTGTAGTACTTGTATTGTGTGAAGGCAGAGCAGTTCTAACCGCATCTTCTCTCTTAACCCATCTAACACCATCATAACGGAAAAGTCTATTAGGCATAAAATCTGTTCTTAAAAAATAATCGCCCTCAATAGGAGTGGATGGAAATGCAATTCCGTGTCCAAAATCTACACCGTTTGGTGCAATGCCATCTCCTAGTAAGTATCCAGTATAGCCACTCCTTTTGGGCCTTTCTGTAATTCTACTAGCATCCATACTAGTAGAGCTAGCATCAGGCGGAGCCATAGCATCGTCGACAGTTAGTAGTGTAGGTTTGCCTTTTTCATCTACTGCTAGAGTATAAAATTGTTGTGTTTCATAACCACTTAGCGGAGTATTTTCTTCGGCTTGTGCAAGTATAGCATCGTTAATTTCTAATTCTTTGCTCTTAGTACTTAAAATTTCTTGTAGTGTAGATCCGCTATAAACTGAATAATAAGAACTGTTAGGTGGCTCATTACCAGTAGTTTCGGTAGTTACAGTATATAATACTCCGTTATACCTAACGATATCTCCAGGCGAATAAGTTTCGGTAGAATCATATTCTCCCATGAACTGATCTTCATCTGCACCTGCTGGTTTTATTAAAATATCTGCAAACTGTTGCTGGTCACTTAGTTTTGTTAGTTTAAGTCTATATAAATGTGGATACCATGTTACGCTAAATCCTTCGGCCGCACGACCGATATCACTTATGACAAAGAATCTAGGCAATGCAATGTCTGCATCATTTAACGCAAATTCATCTTTTAAATGCGGTAACTCAATAACATCTCCGCTTATAGGTTTACGTCCTACTAGTTTAACAAAATCGTTAATGTGTACCGTCATAAAAACAGTATCGTTATCGATAAAAAGTGCAAATTGACTTAGATTAAAATCTATGTCTTGTACATTATACACACCACGAATTTTGTACACACTTGAATCATACTTTCTATCTCTATTTTCTAAAAATAGTAAATCTTGTATATTGGTTTCTTTTACTACATCGTAAATAGGTTGGTCAGCAGTTGCTTCCAATTCCGTAGGCGGTTTTGTACCCAAGTACTTGTGTAGATAGACGTCGGTACCTCCGACCTGAAACATCTCAGAAATGCTTCTGTCTATAAATTTATAATCGTTGCCCTTTTCGGGACGGTAGAGTGAAATTCGTGGCATAGTACAATATTTAGCGTATAAATATACTGGGAGAACCAAATGTCAGATAATCCAACAGAAATTAAACAAAAAGTATATGACTATTGCCGTACCATGCTAGGTGACGGTATGATCGACGTAGAACTTGATCCAATTCATTACGAAACTGCGTTAGACAAATCGCTGACTAGGTTTAGACAGCGTAGTTCAAATTCTGTTGAAGACAGTTACATTTTCTTAACTTTAGAAAAAGACAAAAATGACTATATTCTTCCGCAAGAAATTATCAACGTTCAAAGTGTTTTCCGTAGAACTCTAGGATCTAGAACCGGTGGTGGCACTGGCACTAACTTTGAGCCTTTTAATTTAGCCTACACAAACACTTACTTGTTGAATAGCACAATGCTAGGTGGTATCAGCACTTATTATCTATTTGCAGGATATCAAGAAATGGTGGGTAAAATGTTTGGTAGCTACATTGAGTTTCAATGGATTACTTCTAGCAAAACTCTAAGAATCTTACAACGTCCATTCAGCGAAGGCGAAGTAATCATGCTACGCTGTCAAAACTTCAGACCAGATCATGTAATTATTGAAGACGTATACGCTAAACAATGGGTAAGAGATTATACACTTGCCAACTGTAAGATTATGCTAGGAGAAGCCCGTAGTAAGTTTGCTAGTATTGCCGGCCCGCAGGGAGGAAGCCAACTTAACGGCGGCGACCTAAAATCCGCAGGAAAAGAAGAGTTGACTGCTTTAGATAAAGAATTGGAAACACTAGTTTCTGGAGGCACGGGCTACGGCTTTATTATTGGTTAACAAAAAGTTGACACAGTAATTATTTCGTATAAAATATAGTATCTATTAGGAGATACTATGATTATTGGATTCGTTGGATTTATCGGTTCAGGCAAAGATACAGCCGCAGATTATTTGGTTAACTTTCACGGATTCCGACGAGATAGTTTTGCTAATACACTTAAAGATGCAGTAGCCGCAGTATTTGGGTGGGACCGAACTCTGCTAGAAGGTAGAACACGAGAAGCTCGTGAGTGGCGAGAGCAAGTAGATCCGTGGTGGGCAGAACGCTTAAACATGCCTAATCTTACTCCCCGTTTAATGCTACAACTTTGGGGCACAGAAGTTTGCCGCAATGGCTTTCACGATGATATCTGGATCGCTAGCTTAGAAAATAAAATGCGTAAAACAGGCGATGACATTGTTATTTCTGATGTACGCTTTCCGAATGAAATCAAAGCAATACACAACGCAGGCGGTAGAGTAGTTAGAGTAGTTAGAGGATCGGATCCAGAATGGTATCAAGATGCTTTAAACGTAAACGCTGGACCAACTAACATGAGTTGGGCTATTAGCAAAGCCCGACTGGAAAGTTTAAAAATACACTCCAGCGAAACTAGCTGGATCGGTGACGGCATTGACGTAGAAATTGATAATAACGGAACTATCGATGATCTATATGCACAGATTAAAAATCTGGTTTCAGATCACCCTGACGCCAAAGAACCCCTTCTTTATGAAGAACCCGTTGACAGTTTGCACACACTGATTTAAGATTAGCAGGGCGGGTATTGTTTAGATTTCCGTCTACATGAAATACATTAAATTGTTCCTTGTGTTTGCTTTTAAAGCCGCATTTATCGCAAGCTAACTTCACACGATAGCCGTCCTTATACCATTTAGGTATACCCACAGCCACGCCTCCGTGCCTTAAGCAGGTCTCGCACTTCTTGCGATAAAAAGTTTTACCTTCTTTTTTATAATTGATAGCGGCAGGTCTTAGCCCGCAAATACACAAAGGCCTTGTCATATAAGCTATTTATCCTGCCCTTTTTACCCCCTTTTCGAATAGTAATAACTAGCCATTTTTAAGAATTTCCAATAAATACTAGTAGAACAAAAACCTTAGGAGATTCCAAGATGGCATTAAGTTCACCAGGCGTAGAAGTCAAGGTAATTGACGAGTCTTTTTACACACCAGCGGAGCCTGGCACAGTTCCTTTAATTGTTGTCACCTCAGCTGAAAATAAACAAAACGGCGGCGGCACAGGCATTGCTCCAGGCACACTTAAAGCCAACGCTGGAGAAGTTTACCTAATCACAAGTCAGAAAGATTTGGTTGATACATTTGGCGATCCAGTATTTAAAACTGACGCTAATAACAATCCTATCCATGCTGGCGAGCAAAACGAATATGGTCTACAGGCTGCATACAGTCTATTAGGCGTGAGCAACAGAGCGTTTGTTGTTCGTGCAGATGTTGATTTAGATGCACTAAATCCAACAGCAGATGCACCAGCGGCTAACCCAGCAAACGGAACATATTGGTTTGATACACAAACAACTACATTCGGAATTTTCGAATGGAATGGTGCAGCCGCAACTACAACAGGCGGTCAAACATTCACAAACAAAGTACCAACAGTATTAACTGATACAACAAAAGTTACTGGCGGCGTTCCAAAGGCATCTGTCGGTGCAGTTGGAGATTATGCAGTAGTTGCAACTAGCACAACTAACGAAGTTTTCTATAAAAATAGAAGTGGAGATTGGGTTGTTGTTGGAAGCGAAGAATGGTTTAATAGTTGGGCAACTGTTGCAGGCGGTTCAGTAGGAACTGTTGTCGATGGAACAACTTTCTTAGTTAACGGTAATACTGTTACAATCGCAGGCACAACAATCAGTGCAGTAGCTACTTCAATTAATAGTGCGGCAATTACCGGTGTTTCTGCGGCTGCGGTTAACAGCAAGTTAGAAATTTATTCAGACGGCAGTGTTGATACTGTTGTAATTGCGGCAGGAACAGCAACATTAAGTGCATTAGGATTAACAGCAGGAACTTATTATGCTCCTAAGTTACAAATTTCTAAGCACACTCAAGTTCCAGCTTACAAAGCAAGGGACCCAGAAAGCAGACCAACAGGATCTGTATGGGTTAAAACTACAGAGCCAAACAACGGCGCAAGATTCCGTGTAAAGCGTTTTAATAGTTCTACTGAACTATGGGAATCTGTTGAAGCTCCTTTGTACGCAAGTTCTGCAAGTGCTTTATATAACTTAGATAGAACTGGCGGCGGTGCAAACATTGCAACTGGTACATTATACACAAGAACTAATGACGAGCAGTTAACTACACCGGAAGCAAATTATACTATCTATCGTAGATCGGCAACAGGTGCAACTACTTTAACTTCAGTCAAAGTAGAAACTGCAACTTTCACAAACGCTACTAGTTATACATTCCAACTAGCAGAAACAAGTCCAGCTTCAGAGAGTTTTGGATCATCTTCAACTATTAGTTTTTCTGGTACAAGCTCAAATAATGAAGCAGAAACAATTGCTGGATTGATTAATGCGGCAGGGTTTTCATATATTGTAGCAGAAGTTGACAGCCAAAACAGAGTAGTGATTAGTCACACAGCTGGTGGCGAAATTGCTCTAACAGACGGTACAAACACTCCATTAGCATTAATGTTCAGTACAACTACAACAGCTAACTATTACACTGCTCCAACAGGAACAGCGTACGATACTGTTGGAAGCCTATGGGATCCATTAAGCTACACAGCAGGAGTAGATGCACCAACAAGTTTAACAAACGACGGTACACTATGGTACAGCAGTGTAGTAGACGAAATTGATCTAATGATTCACGATGGAAATACATGGATTGGTTATCTAAATTATGATCACGGTGACGGAACAGACGCTACCGATCCTGCAGGTCCGTTAGTTGCGGCAAGTATGCCAGAAGAGAATTCCGAAGGTAACGCTCTAGTAACAGGCGATCTATGGATTGATACTAGCGATATTGAAAACTTCCCAACAATTTACAAATACAACGACGATGCAACTTCAACAGTTGGATTTGATAGTCGTAAATGGATTTTAGTTGACAAGACTGACCAAAGCACAGAAGACGGCGTATTGTTTGCAGATGCACGTTACAATACAGCTGGCGCAAACAGCGACGAAGCTGGTGCTATTGTAGATTTGTTGTCTAGTGATTACTTAGATCCAGACGCACCAGATCCAGCACTATATCCAAAAGGTATGTTGCTATGGAACCTACGTCGTTCAGGATTTAACGTTAAGCGTTTTGTACAGAACTACATTGACACAGCCAGCGATAACGAACGTTATAATAACAGCGAAGCAATGGCTGACTACTATCCACACCGTTGGGTAACAGAGTCTGGCAACCAAGAAGACGGTTCTGGTACATTTGGTCGTAAGGCACAACGTAAAGTTGTGGTACAAGCTCTACAGGCAACTGTAAACAGCAACCAAGACATTCGTGATGAAGAAGCTCGTGTGTTTAACTTAATTGCTTGCCCAGGATATCCAGAATTGATTGGCGAGTTGGTTACTTTGAACTATGACCGTGGACTAACTGCATTCGTAGTTGGTGACAGTCCAGCACGTCTAACTTCAGACGCTACAAGTTTACTAGCATGGGGTACAAATCAACGCTCTGCGCTAGAAGACAATGACTTAGGTCTTGTATCAAGCGATGAATATTTAGGCTTGTTCTATCCATGGGGATACTCAAGCGACAACTTTGGCAACAACGTTGTTATTCCTCCAAGCCACATGATCTTACGTACTATTGCTCTAAACGATCAAGTTGCTTATCCATGGTTTGCACCAGCAGGTGTACGTCGTGGTGGAATTACTAATGCAACAGCAGTTGGTTATGTTGATAGCGAAGGTGAATTTAAATCTGTAGCATTGAATGTAGGACAACGTGATACACTAGCAAGTGTTAAGGTTAACCCAATTACATTCATTACAGGAACTGGTTTAGTTAACTTTGGTCAATATACTCGAGCAAGAGCTGCTAGTTCGTTAGATCGTATTAACGTAGCTCGTTTAGTTGTTTACCTACGTAGACAGTTAAATGCTCTAGCTAAACCATACATCTTCGAACCAAACGACAAGATTACTAGAGATGAGATTAAAGCCGCAGTTGAAAGTCTATTACTAGAACTAGTAGGACAACGTGCTCTTTATGACTACCTAGTAGTTTGCGATGAGTCTAACAACACTCCAAGCAGAATTGATCGTAACGAGTTGTACATTGACATTGCTATTGAACCAGTTAAGGCAGTGGAATTCATTTACATTCCATTACGCTTGAAGAACACTGGTGAGATTTCAGGTCTATAATTAAAGGAAGAATAACATGGCAATTGCAACATTATCAAAATTTACAGTGCCTTTAGCTAGCGATCAATCCGCTAGCGCACAAGGTCTGTTGATGCCAAAACTAAAGTATCGTTTCCGCGTTACTTTAGAAAACTTTGGAGTATCAACACCAACTACTGAAATTACTAAACAAGTTATCGACTTTACTCGTCCTACTATTACGTTTGACGACATCTTAATTGATGTTTACAACTCACGTATTAATATGGCAGGTAAACACACATGGTCTGAAGCAAGCCTTAACGTGCGTGATGACGTAACTGGAACAGTAAGCAAGTTAATCGGCGAACAGTTACAGAAGCAATTTGACTTCTTTGAACAAAGTTCGGCTGCAAGTGCAATCGATTATAAGTTCTTAACACGTTGCGAAATCTTAGACGGTGGTAACGGCGCAAACACTCCAACAGTGTTGGAATCTTGGGAACTTTATGGTTGCTACTTAAAGTCTGCAAACTACAACAACTTGGCATACAATGCTAACGAAGCATCAACTATTACATTATCAATCAAATTTGATAATGCAATCCAGACACCGCAAGGTACTGGTATTGGTACTGTTGTTGGACGTACTGTAAACACACTAGCAACAGGCGCAGGTCGCTAATAAAAAGGGCTGGAAACAGCCCTTTTTTGTGACTTTACATTAACTACGCAGTTTATCTTAACCGATAAATAAATGTATGACCAGTAAGGCAATTAGACAATTTGTTTCAGGTGCACTGAATCCTAAAGGAAACGTTGGCGACTTTCAACATGCCGCGCGACTGTTTACGGATGACGATTTTAGGCTAGCACCTAAACATAAATTTTTATATCACTGTGTGTTTAGCATTAACACTAATGCTCTTAAAAGTTTAAATTTTAAATATCAGCATCAAAACGAAATTAACATGCTGGTAAAAACAGCAGACTTGCCTAAGTTTACTATTGCAACAGAAACACTTAATCAGTACAATAGAAAAAAGATAGTTCAGACCAAGATAGAATATACACCAGTTACCATTAAGTTTCACGATGATAACGCAGGTGTAACTAGGCAACTATGGGAAAACTATTACGGTTACTATTATGCAGACCCAACTGCGGCAACAGTATCTGGTGCATACAATAGAACAGCCATGTTAGGCCCTAGTTTCACTAGAACAACATTTGGATTAGATAACAATTCTAATGTTCCGTTTTTCAGCAAAATTACCATTTATCAATTGAGTCAACATGTGTGGTCAAGTTATACTCTTGTGAATCCAGTTATTACCGCATGGAATCATGACACCATGGACTACAGTACCAGTACTACTGTTGAAAACTCCATGACACTTGCATATGAATCTGTAGCCTATGACGTTGGTTATGTAGGACAGAATAATCCTCCAGGCTTTGGTGTCGATCATTATGATACTGTCCCTAGTCCTATCAGCCTTGCTGGCGGCGGAACAAGAACTGTATTTGGAGCTGGCGGAGTACTAGCTGGCGTAGAATCTGTATTTGGAGATGTGGCCAGCGGCAAGGCATTTAACAGTCCGTTAGACTTTTTAAGCACAGCTATCAAAACTGTTAACACCTATCAAAATGCAAAAGGTTTAACCAGCGCAGGCGTAAAAGAAGAGCTAACTAACGTAGCATTAAAAGGTGTAGTTGCAGTTGGTAGACAAGGTGTTAGCGGAATTAATAATACTAATTTTCCAGTTTCAGATACCAACACACAAAACACCACAGTTGCACAACCAAGAACATTAACAGGCACCGGTCCTTGATATGAGTACAAATTTACCACCAACCGCTGAAACAGAAAGTTCTGAAGAAGTACGTGCTTTCTTTGACAAGTACTTCCAACATCAGGTAACATTTCCTAGTAATCAAATTGATGCAGTTTTAGGATTTTTCTTAAAAAGAGGATTCTCCGAACAAGCGGCAAGAAGCACAGGCATTGTATTGCTTAATCAGGCACGTATTGACAACGTAAACGTCTTTGAATTACTAGACAGTTTAAAAGGGTTAACAGAAGCACAGTTAAGCCAGATTGTAACTGAAGTTCTTAACAGTTATAGAGATAAAACCAGCTTTTTAGGTTACAAACTATTAACAGTAGAGGAAACTTTAGAAAGCCGTAACATTAGGCTATGAGTCGGTTTGCACAGGGTAAATTTACACCTAAAAATCCCGACAAATATGTAGGGAATAGGAATCCTACATATCGCAGTAGTTGGGAATTTGCGTTCATGCGATTCTGCGATAACAATCCTAGTATACAAAAATGGGCCAGCGAAGCCATAAGTATTCCTTATCGTTGCCCGTTAACTGGTAAGCAGACTATTTACGTTCCAGACTTTTTTATACAATATGTAGATAAAGATGGAAAATTACACGTAGAGCTTATAGAAGTTAAACCAGAAAATCAGACAATTGCAGAAAAAGTTGGCAAGAATAGAAACAACAGAATACAGTACGCCAGAAATATAGCTAAGTGGCAGGCTGCTCACAGCTGGTGCAAAGCTAAAGGCATAAAGTTTCGTGTGTTGAACGAAAAAGACTTATTCCATCAAGGCAAAAAACGATAAGTAATAGTATGAAAAAACTGGAAGAAATATTAAACCTACCTGAGACTAAAAAAATAGTCAAGAAGGAAGAAAAGGCAAAAGCTGAAGAAGTCAGTCAGCCTTTGTTACGTGACATTTCAGAATTTGATAAGATCAGCGCCGCGCTACCACAGGTTAAAGGGTTAGGGGACGCTAGCGATGAGGAATTTGATGCATTAGCTCAACGAGCAACAGACGCCTATGATGATTTAATGGACCTTGGCATGAACGTTGAAGCTAGGTATAGCGGACGTATTTTTGAAGTTGCAGGAACTATGCTTAAAAATGCTATAGATGCTAAAGCCGCAAAAGTTGATAAAAAATTAAAGATGATTGAGTTACAGCTTAAAAAACAGAAACTTGATCAGGATTCGTCAGGCGACGATAGCGTAGGAAGTGTACAGGGTACCGGTGTTATTGTAAGTGATCGTAATAGCCTGCTGGAAAAACTAAAACAGATGAAATAAATATAATATCAGGATTACGAACATGAGATCTTTTAAAGAATACCTAGTAGAAACCATTGAAGACAACAAATATGTTTTTAAGGTTAAAATTGCCGGTGACTTGCCCGAGCATTGCGAAGCCGCTATGGAAACAGCATTGCAAAAATATCAAGTCAGTAAATTTTCAAAAGCTAAGACAACACCAATTCAGAGCAAGTTAAAAGATTTTCCTACTATGGAAAATGCAGCCGTTACATTATTTGATCTTGAATTAGTATACCCTACTACCAGTGCAGTTTTAGTAAACTACATTGCAGAACATACCGGCGTAAGTGCCGATAGAATTCGTGTACGTAGTCTTAAAGAGGAAGAAGAAGCCGAACTAAATGCAGAACATTTAGAAGAAGACCCAAGCGGTAAGGCTTTACTATCACAAGATTATCAAAAAGAAAATAATCAAAAGTTAGTTGGAGATAAAGGAGTTAGTAACTTCTTAAAAGAACTATCCAAAACTAGAAAAGATCATGAGCCTACACAAGTCAAAGGTGTTAACGATGCTATTCTAGCTAAAAAAGCACCTAAAGGAACTGAAAAATGAATTTTCAAGAATTAATGCAAAAGATGGCTGAGCTAGATCAACCTATCGCAGAAAACGATAATGTTCAGGAAGAAACAATCGACGAATGCGGAATGGACATGTCGCCTAGCATGTCTTCAAAGCCAGAACAACAAGATTCAGTTACAATGAATATCAGTATGAACGGATCCGGCAAAGGCGGTATCCGTGATATCCTAGATATTTTACGTAATATAGAAGGCGAAGAAGATAACGAAATGGATATGCCTGTAGTAATCAAGCCAATGGGCGGTATGGATATGGGTATTGAAAAGGAAGAACTAGCTAATAGTCCCGACGAAGTATATGGAACTGTTGGCGACGTAATTCCTTCAGGCAATGATCTTCATGCTAGTCATGATAGTTATAGCGACAAGCCTTATAGGGGAGATAATCCTATGGCTGTTGAATCTATTAAAACTAGATTGGACACTTTGTATCAAGAGATTAAAGGTCGCTAAAATACATAAAAGTGTGCCAAAGCGAGCCATAGGCTCGCTTTTTTATTTGTAAATAGTATTATGGCAAGCAAATCATTAGACGGTGTCTTAACCAAAAAGGCACACACCAAACAGACATTTACTGAAGATGACATTCAGGACCTGTTAGCCTGTTCTGACGAAAATATCGGCTATCATTATTTTGTAAAAAAGTTTTTCTACATACAGCACCCTGTCAAAGGAAAGATGCTGTTTGAACCTTTTGAATATCAAGTACAGTTACTAGACGCATATCATAATCATAGATTTAACATCAATATGTTACCGCGACAAATGGGTAAAACTACCTGTGCGGCTGGATACCTATTATGGTATGCTATGTTCCACCCGGACCAAACAATTTTAATTGCGGCTCACAAGTATACCGGTTCGCAGGAAATTATGCAACGTATTCGCTATGCATATGAATTGTGCCCTGACCATATACGTGCAGGTGTTGTTAACTACAACAAAGGCAGTATTGAATTTGAAAATGGATCTAGAATTGTATCCACAACAACCACTGGCAATACTGGTCGTGGTATGTCTATATCCTTACTATACTGTGACGAGTTTGCGTTCGTACAGCCTAACATTGCCGACGAATTTTGGACTTCTATATCTCCTACACTAGCAACTGGTGGTCGAGCAATTATTACTTCAACTCCTAACAGTGACGAAGACACATTTGCTAATATTTGGAAAGAAGCAAATAAGAAGTTTGATGAATTTGGAAACGAACAAGAAACAGGTACCAATGGATTCTTTCCTTATACTTGTCATTGGAGTGAACACCCTGATAGAGATGAAGCATGGGCCACATTAGAACGAGGTCGTATTGGTGAAGAACGATTCCGACGAGAATATAATTGTGAATTCTTAGTATACGACGAAACGCTAATTAATAGTATTTGCCTAGCAGGTATGGAAGGATCAAAGCCTGTAATGAATATGGGGCAAACCCGCTGGTATAAAAACCCATCTAAAGACGGAATATATGTAATAAGTTTAGACCCTAGTCTAGGAACTGGTGGCGACAATGGCGCCATTCAAGTTATAGAATTACCTACATTTACGCAGGTAGCAGAGTGGCATCATAACCTAACTCCCATCGAAGGCCAAATTAGAATTTTAAAAGATATACTAAAGTATATACAAGAAACAATAGGTGATGAAAATTCCAGTAACATTTATTGGAGTATTGAAAACAACACCATCGGCGAAGCCGGTCTTATCTGCATTAAAGATATAGGTGAAGAAAACTTTGCAGGATTGTTTATCAGCGAACCTATACGTAAAGGACATGTACGCAAGTTTAGAAAAGGATTCAACACCACACATAAAGCAAAAATCTCAGCGGCTGCTAGATTAAAATACTTAATTGAATCGGGTAAAATGAAAGTAAACAGCAAGCCTTTAATTTCTGAACTTAAAACTTTTATTGCAAGTGGTGTTAGTTTTAAAGCTAAACCGGGTGAACACGACGACTTAGTCAGTGCAATGTTGCTAAGTGTACGTATGACTCAGATTCTAGCAGACTGGGATCCTAGGGTTTTTGACACATTTACTACTGCCGGTGAGTTTGACGACGAAGATTATGAACCGCCAATGCCCATTTATATTTCGTCAACCCTTGGATAAATATACATATGGATAAAAATCTCGATATTATTGCAAAAGAATTGTTTGGAAAACTGCGAACACAGTTCCCTAAAATTCAACTAGGTGATCAGGACAGCAAAGTCACCAACGAGCCAAAATCTGCAAGATTCTTTGAATTTAGTTTTAGCAAAAACGGAGTCGATTTAGGTAATGTTACAGTTAGCCTAGACGAAGGTGATGATACAGATCCTTCTAGCTTAATAGTTTTATACAGTAACGACGTAGTAGAAAATGAAACTGATGGTACTAAAAAACTATGGTTTAATTTTTTAAGAGAATTAAGAGAGTTTGCAAAACAGAGATTTTTAAATTTTGATACACGAGATATCGCTAAGTCTAACTTAGAAAAAAGAGATTACGAACAACTAGCAAGAAACGGAGACGGTAACATGACCGAGAGTAAATTATTTGGCACATCGAAAACCAGCTATCAAGCAATGGGCGAGGCCAAGATTATTGTTAAGCATAGTCAGCCTGTAAACTATGATTTGCCAGCAGGAAGAACTATGCACATCGAAAGCATTTACATTGAAAATGCTGCCGGAGAAAGATTTCGCTACCCATTCAAGCATTTAAACGGTGCAAGAGCAATGGCACAGCACGTAGCACACGGCGGCACACCGTACGATGCTATCGGAGAACATGTTATTGGACTAAGTGAAGAATTAAGCAAATTAAGAATGTTTAAAGGCTACGTGGATAGAAATCCAGTTGTTGCTGAATCTATGGTAACTATTAGAACCAAAGTTGCAGAAAGAATTGACAGTGTTAAGAAAGAAATTAGAAGCCTGCAAAATCAAAACTATTATAGTTCCTTTGTAGAAACTTTTGAACAGCCAACAGCTAGAGAGATCCCAGAAGAAATTTTAAACGACTGGGTTGATAGATTAACTATCAGAACATTCAACGAAGAATTAAAGAACGTATTTCCTTATATCTACAACTTAGTAGACGAATCTGAGTTACCTGTAAAAGAACTTGGCGTTGAAGATCTGATAAATTCAGAATCTTTAGATGTACAAGATCAAGTAACAAATGAAATTGAAGAATTACAAAATTTTGAATCTTACTTAGAAAAACTAGTTGCAGAATCCAGCGACTTGTTTAACTCCAATTCAGATGTACAAAATTCAGCAGTAGAAAGATTAAATGAATTAGTAGCAGAACCAATTCCTGTAGGAGTTGATGGAACAAACGCTATCGAAAGTCTACAAGGTATTATAGACGATAAAGAATTAGCAGATGTTTTTGAAGAACTAGCAGACGTAAACCCAGAAGCAGATGCAAGAACTGTCCTTAAAGATTACATCAAACAAAAAGATGCAGACGTGTTTGAAAAAATCTCATTTGGTGAAGAACCAGTAGACACTTCTGTTCCTCCGGTAGCTGAACCGGCGGCTGTAGCAGAGCCTGCACCTGCTCCAGCAAACCAGCCTGTTACTGCAAGCCTTGAACGAGAAGGTAATGCTTTTGCCAGTGCAGTACAAAAAGCTAAAGCAGCCGGTATGAAACCAGGCGACAAATTTAAAATGGGCGAGAAAGAATATACATTACAGGATGCAATTGAAATGGCCGGCATGCAATTAGAAGATTTCTTTAGTGAAGCAGATGGTCCAGATAATGAGATTGTCGAATTTATCAAATCGATGTACGACTACACAACTGGTAGATTCCCTAAAGGAGAAACCGGTGTGATGCTAGCTGTAGAAAAGCAGTTCGGAGAACATGCTACCAAGATTGCACATAACGTAATCAGCGAACTTTCCCATGTATACGAGTCCCAAAGAATTATGAAATTGGCTGGATTACCTACCAACGAACAAAGTCCGGCTGATCAGATTGCTAAAGATACACAAGCTCTGGGTATGAATATGAAACCTCAACAGTTTGCACCCGGAGAAGTTAAGCCTTCTCAGATTTTTGGTCACCCACAGTGGCTAACAACTGTACAAGCTATGCATAGAAAATACCCTGGAAACAAAGATCAAGCTATGCAAGCCGCCAAAGATGCTGTCACACAGTTGATCAAACAGGGCAAATAAAAAGGCAAAAATAATCACATTTAGAGTAATAAAACTCTTGCAAGACTAAATAAAAACGCATACAATACAATGTATGCGTTTTTTGTTTTAGGAAGGTCCTAAAACAAACTAAAGGCAAACTAAAATTAAATTAGGCTAACAATAGGAGAAATATTATGGCATCTTTAGCTGAAATTCGTGCAAAACTAAAAGAACAAGAATCCCGCTCTAGCGGCGAATCAAAATCAGGCGGTGATAACTCAATTTATCCGTTCTGGAACTTAAAAGAAGGTTCAGAATCTGTAGTCCGCTTCCTACCAGATGGTAATCCCGATAACACATTTTTCTGGGTTGAACGTGCAATGATTAAATTGCCATTCGCCGGTGTTAAAGGTGAAACTGACAACAAACCAGTAACAGTTAACGTTCCTTGTATGGAAATGTACGGCGAAAGCTGTCCTATTCTTAACGAAGTACGTGGCTGGTTCAAAGATCCTAGTCTTGAAGATATGGGTCGTAAGTACTGGAAGAAGCGTAGTTATATCTTCCAAGGCTTCGTTGTCGAAGACGGTCTTAAAGAAGAATCCAAACCTGAAAACTCAATCCGCCGATTTATCATCGGCCCACAAATTTTCCAACTTATTCGCGGTGCATTACTAGACCCAGAAATGGAAGATTTGCCAACTGACACTGTCAACGGTGTTGACTTTAAACTCATTAAGACTAGCAAAGGCGGTTACGCTGACTATTCTACTAGCAAGTGGAGTCGTCGTAGCAGACCACTAGATGACGCAGAACGCGGCGCAGTGGAAACACATGGTCTTTATAATCTTAAAGATTACTTGCCTAAGAAACCAACTGATGTTGAAGTTAAGGTAATGAAAGAAATGTTTGAAGCATCTGTTGATGGCGAACCGTTTGACATGGAACGTTGGGGTCAATACTTCAAACCAGCAGGTATGGGTGCCGCAACAGGCGATCCTAACACTGCTACAGCTAAACCAGTAGCTGTTGCTAGACCTGCTCCTGTAGCATCAGAAGATCCTCCATTTGATGTAGACGACGAGCCCGCACAAAAATCTGCGCCAGCTCAAACATCATCAGCACCAGCGGCTGGTAGCAAGGCAGAAGACATCCTTGCAATGATTCGTAATCGTCAAAAGTAAAAAAACACGGCACGGGCCTCTGCGAACATAGTTGTACGCCCGTGTTCTCTTCTCTAAGGAAATTATATGGCTACAAAGGCATTTGATCTAAGTAAATTTAGAAAGACTCTTACAAAGAGTATCGATGGTCTTAGTGTCGGTTTCCAAGACCCAACAGACTGGGTTAGTACAGGAAATTATGCACTAAACTATCTAATTAGTGGGGACTTTCACAAAGGTGTACCACTAGGTAAGGTAACTGTGTTTGCTGGAGAATCTGGCGCAGGTAAATCGTATATCTGTTCAGGTAATCTAGTTAGACACGCACAAGAACAAGGCATTTATGTTGTTCTAATTGATTCAGAAAACGCACTAGACGAAAAGTGGTTACACGCATTAGGTGTAGATACCGACGAAGAAAAACTTCTTAAACTCAATATGGCAATGATCGACGATGTTGCTAAAACTATTAACGAGTTTATGAAAGAATATAAAGCAATGGCAGAACGTCCAAAAGTCTTATTTGTTATTGACAGTCTCGGTATGTTACTAACACCAACAGACGTTAACCAGTTCGAAGCCGGCGATTTAAAAGGTGACATGGGTCGTAAGCCTAAAGCACTTACAGCACTTGTTCGTAACTGTGTTAATATGTTTGGTAGTGCAAACGTCGGATTAGTTGCTACTAACCACACTTATGCAAGTCAAGACATGTTTGATCCAGATGACAAGATCTCTGGCGGTCAAGGCTTTATCTATGCGAGTTCTATCGTTGTAGCTATGCGTAAGCTAAAGCTAAAAGAAGACGAAGACGGTAATAAGATTTCAGAAGTTAAAGGTATTCGTGCAGCCTGTAAGGTTATGAAAACACGTTATGCTAAACCATTTGAAAGTGTACAAGTTAAGATTCCATACGAGACAGGAATGAACCCATATAGTGGTCTTGTTGATTTGTTTGAAGCAAAAGGTTTCTTGCAAAAAGATGGCAATCGACTTAAATACGCTGGGTCGGAAGAATTAAAGCTCTACCGAAAAGAATGGGAGCGTAACGAAGACGGTTCATTGGATAAAGTAATGATTGACTTTGCTAAGGATCCTAGCGTAAAATCTAACATCGACCTTGAAACTGGGGAAATTTTAGAACATGAATGAAAATCAAATTGCAGACATCTGGATGATGTTTAAAGAATATCTAGATAAAAAAGTTTTAGACGTTGTAGCAGAAAGATATGTTGATCTTTTAGCTGATCACGGTATTAGTGATAAAACACTAGAATCGGCAACAGGGTATGATGAGTCACTAGACGACGCAATTGAATTTTATCTAGACGAAGATACTCCCGAAGATGAATACGAAGAAGACAATTGGGATTACGACGAGGACGAAGAATGAATGTAAATGACTTCATCGAATGGTTAGAAACTAATGTATGGGTTCCGCTCGTACCTAGCGAATTTGACGAGGAATAAATGTCCTGGTATTCAAAAGTTTCGAAAGATATTTCTTATATTCCTGATGCTGTTGCATACTTTGAAGCCGAATTACTGGCAGCAAGAAATGATGCTCGTATAACGGGAAATATAGAAAAGGCTGCTGCCAGTATGCCTGGTATCGTGGAAGTAAGATTTACTCAGCTACAAGAAATTGAAGCAATTTTGGAATATTTGAATATAGAATTGCGTAGACTTAAGAGTCAACACTTTCGTAAATATTTAGAAAATTATCAAAGAGCATTAAGTTCTAGAGATTGTGAAAAGTTTGTAGAAGGCGAATCGGATGTGGTTGATTTTGAAAAAATCATTAACGAATTCGCCCTTCTAAGAAACAAATGGTTAGGCATCACAAAGGCGCTTGATCAAAAACAATGGCAATTAACAAATATTGTTAAGCTCAGAGTTGCAGGTATGGAGGACGCTACATTGTAAATATAGCTATGAAAATAGTTTTAGTTACAGGCGGATTTGACCCTTTACACTCAGGGCATATCGAATATTTAAAATCAGCAAGACAATTAGGCGACAAACTAATCGTCGGTGTTAATTCAAATGAATGGCTTACCCGTAAAAAAGGTAGGCCTTTCTTATCTTGGCAGGAAAGAGCCGCAATCATTTCAGAATTACATTGTGTAGATCGTGTAATAAACTTTGACGACGAAGATGGCAGTGCCATCGATGCAATACGCAAAGTTAAAGAAATTTTCCCTAACCATCAAATTATCTTTGCCAATGGCGGTGATCGAACAAAAGATAATATTCCCGAGATGGTGTTTGATGATGTAGAGTTTGTTTTTGGTGTTGGTGGAGAAGATAAAAAGAATTCTAGTTCATGGATTCTTGAAGAATGGAAAACTCCTAAAACAGAAAGAAACTGGGGCTATTATCGTGTCCTTCATACAAACGGTAAAGAAGTTAAATTAAAAGAGTTGACTGTAGATCCCGGTCAGCGTCTAAGTATGCAACGCCATTCTAATAGAAATGAAATATGGTTTATTGCAGAAGGAACTGCATCTTTATACTATGTAGATCCTAAAACCACCGATGTTGAATTAAGCGGTCATTATAACAAGTTTAAAACGCTGTTTATACCTAAAAACGATTGGCATCAACTAGCTAACGAAACTAGCGAGCCTTTAAAGATTATCGAGATTCAATACGGCGACAATTGTGTTGAAGAGGACATAGAAAGAAGATGAAAGTATTTGTAGGTTACGATTCGAGAGAAGACATTGCATATCAAGTATGTAAGCATAGTATTGTTGTACGTCAGCCTGATGCAGATGTAGTCCCGTTGAAATTAAAAGAATTGCGTGGACAGAATTTATACTGGCGACCTGAAGATTCACTAGGCTCCACAGAATTTACATTTAGTCGTTTTTTAGTTCCGCATCTTATGGGCTACAAAGGTTGGGCAGTATTTGTCGACTGTGATTTTATATGGGAAGCAGATATTAAAGAGTTGTTTGATCTTGTTGATGACAAATATGCAGTTATGGTAGTTAAACACGATTATCAACCTACTAATCATATTAAGATGGATGGAAAGAGTCAACACTTATATCCTAGAAAAAATTGGTCGTCCATGATACTATGGAATTGCGGTCATCCATCAAATGCAGGACTAACTCCTGAAATAGTAAATGGAAGTACAGGTGCATTCTTACATAGATTCCAATGGTTGAAAGACGAAGAAATTGGAGAAGTACACCACGAATGGAATTGGTTAGTTGGGTGGTATCAAGAACCAAAAGACGGAAAACCTAAAGCTATACACTATACTGAAGGCGGCCCATGGTTTGAAAACTATTTCAAAACAGAATATGGTGCTAATTGGGAAAGAGAAAAGTACCGATACGAAGAAGAAATTAATGCTCCTGATAAAACTTTAAAATATTTAAACTTGCCCAATGAAATTAATCTAATTGTAGATAAAATTTTAAAATATAGGGTAGACCCTGCAAACGAATATTATAAAGTTACCTATGAAGAAATAATTAAGGATATAGAAATGCTTAACAATAAAAAGGCCACAGCAGTTATGGATTTAGAAGATGGCGCAAAACTTACTAAAAAAGGTTTATCGTATGATCCTTTTCTAGAAAATTTTATCCTAGGGTCAGGTGGTCAAATAACAGTGTGGGACAAAGTAGCAAACAGTATGTCTCCTGTTGTTCTTCGCGGGTTAGGAAAACGTAAACAAATAAAAGAGTGCTGGGAAAAAGGAAGAGATTTTTATTATATAGACACTGGTTATTTTGGAAATGATAGAAGAAAAAATTATCATAGAATAACTAAAAATCATCTGCAAAATATAGGACCAGTTATACATCGACCTCGTGATAGATTAGCACTAACCGGCTGGCACCCTACAAAATTTACTGGCGGCACAAATATATTACTTTGTCCTCCTAGTGAAAAAGTAATGAAATTTTTTAATCTAGATCTACAAGAATGGATTGATGATACTGTAGCAAAGATTAAAACCCATACCGATAGACCTATAATTATTAGAACAAAACAGCCAAGATCGGTAAGAGTTACAACAGATACTATAGAAATGGCCCTAGCAAATGATGTTCATTGTTTAGTTACTTTTAATAGTATTGCGGCGACAGAATCTTTACTATTCGGAAAACCTGCATTTACACTTGGTCCTAATGCGGCACAGTCTCTTTCTTTAACAGATCTTTCTAAAATAGAAAGACCTTACATTCCAACATTAGATGAGGTTGAAGAATGGGCCGCACATTTATCTTACTGCCAGTTTACTGAACTAGAAATGGGTAACGGAACGGCATGGAGAATTTTAACAGAGGACGTATGAAGGTAGCAATATATTTGTCTGGTGTGCCCAGCAATAAAAACGAATTAAAAATAGCTGCCTTAAAAAGATTTGGCACAGGTGTAGAGCATAACGGGGACACTGTAGAATACGTAACAGATCATAAAATAGTAGAAGCTGATGTTTCTGTGATACAGGGGTATGTTCACAACGACGTCAGTTCTCCTCATTTAAAATTAAGAAAGCAAGTCTTAGACAAAAGTTCTAAAACAATTATTATAGATAGTAATCTTTTTCAGTTTGCAGACCCTGCTCGACCTAACTTTTATCTCAGATACAGTTTAAACGGAATTTTTCCTAACACGGGATTTTATTTTAACAATAGTGTAGATAATAGACGATGGGCATCTATTCAACGGGAATTAAAATTAAATTTAACAGATTATAGACAAGATGGCAAGCATATTTTAATTTGTTTACAAAGAATAGACGGATGGAGTATGACTGGCAATGACGTACAGAAGTGGTTAAACAACACTATAAGAATTTTAAAAGATTATACTAAACGTCCTATTTTAGTAAGAAGACACCCTGGAGATAAGCAACAGACTAAAATAATTTTTCCAGTAGGAGTAAAAGTTAGTAAGTCTACAAACATACGTGAAGATTTAGAAAATGCGTGGGCTACTGTAACGTTTAATAGTAGTCCAGGTGTTGCTAGTTTAATCTCAGGTGTTCCTGTTTTTGTTACAGATCCTATACCTCAGCATAGTCAAACATGGCCGCTTTGTAATACTAACCTATCAAAAATTGAAACACCTGAAATGCCAGATAGGATGGAATGGATTAACAGTTTAAGTCAAAGCCACTGGAACGAATATGAAGTAGAAAGCGGTCAAGCGTGGGCTTTTATGAAAGAACGCCTTATGCTTTTAGAACCCAATCTTTGTTAAACTGCTCAACTACCTTATAACCCCAACTTTCTAATATTTTAATAGCAGGCGTGCCTGACATTGCATCTTTATATTCGTGCTTCTGCTGTTCTATCACTAAAACCGGAAGATTTCTTTTAATAGTATCCATCGCACCTAAAAGTATTTCTTCTTCAAATCCTTCTACATCGATTTTAATCATATCAATGTCTGTAAAATTAAAACTATCTAAAGTTTTTAAAGGAATTGACCCAGATCCCATTGTATTTGTATTAATATGACTGTGTCCGGTATTTCCTTCTACAATATTCATATCTATAAAAGATTCTTTGCTTCCTAGTGCAATTGGATGCAGTACGTAATTGTTTTTTCTTACGTTTTGTTGATAACAATCTCTAAAATCAGCAACAGGCTCAAATGCAACTACAGATTTAAATTCATTTACTAAATCGCAACTCCATAATCCAACATTAGCCCCGATATCTATACAAATACGTTTTTGTTTACATAAAGATACAGCAAAATCTCTCGCTCTCCACTGATATCGAACAACACCATCTTTTTTTAAACTTTTATCTAACATTTTAGGAAAATGATCGTCGTAGTCAGGAAACCAGTACCCATGAGAATTCTTCATTTCCAATATCCTTCGTTTCTTTTAATAACTAAGTCTGTTGCTAGACTCTTTCCGTATTCTTTTCGCTTGCCTTTAAGGTGATCTAACCATGTTCCCCACTTAGAGTTGATTAAAGGATGACCTTCTCCTTTAATTAAGCCTGCACTCCAATTAAGTTCGATTAAATGAAGTGTTTTTCTAACCTCGTCAAATACAAAACTATCATGCCACTCATCTAAAGTAAAAATTCCTTGTTCTGCTTGATCATAGTAGCTTTGGAACTTATCTAAAAACAACTGTGTCATTTTATTTCTTAAATTCATAGAATATAAGCCACACTCAGAGAATTTTCCTTCCCTTCCTAAGAAACAAAGATCTTTATCTAACGGCACAAGACTGTCTATATCGGCAATTGTTATAGGAGTATGACAAACCATGTCAGCATCCATCCAAAATAAAATATCTGCATCACAATTCTTTGCACAATGAAAAATACTGTAGACTTTGTGTGCAAATCTTACAGCATCCCACTTGAATCCTTTACCTGCATCTCGCCGTTTACTGCGGACAGGATCTTGGCTGACATCTCCATTGGCTTTTGGTACGTCCTTCCATTTATTTTTAAAATTTACCAAGTCGGAACTGGACTGGTGAAGGTCTCTAACTACTAGGTTAGGTGCTGTTTCTAGGACTTGACAATCTTCCGCATAAGCGTATAATGTAATGTCCTTAGGCCATGTGTCTAAAAACGTTTGAATAAATTTTTGAGCGTATTGGTCGTAACCTTTGGCGTGAAAAGTTGTGACAATTGCATATTTTGGCATTGTTACCTCATTAAATACATATATTACTTATCAACCCGATGAAGATATCAATTTTTCCGCAATTTGCCGCATTAAATTCCAAGGATGTGTTCTCGGCTTTTGTGTCTGGTTGCAAAAAGATGAACATCGAGGTGGTGGAACACGATATCACTGCTGATGTATTTGCAATATGGAGCATTTTGTGGAATGGTCGTATGGCTAATAACCAAGAAATATGGAATTTAGCAAAATCTTTGAAAAAACCTGTTTTAGTTTTAGAGGTCGGCGGCCTAGTTAGAGGAAAAACTTGGAAGATAGGCATTAATGGTATTAACAATCTTGCAAATTTCGGAAATTTCGGAAATTTAGACCCTAACAGGCCTAAAAAATTAGGTATTTTTTTAAAACCTGAAAAAACGCCAGGTGAAAATATTTTAATTTTTGGTCAACATCAAAAAAGTGAGCAGTGGTCGACTCGCCCACCACACGAACAATGGTTCGATAATGTAGTATCAACGATTAGAACCTATTCTGACAGGAAAATAGTGCTTAGACCACATCCAAGAGACACTTCATGGTGTTCAAAAATTTCTTCTAAAGGCATAGAAATTAAACTACCGAAAAAAATAGCAGGCACGTACGACGATTTTGACCACATGACCGATTTTGCCTCATCGTGGGCGGTGGTTAATCCTTGTTCGAACCCGGGTGTACAGGCAGCAATCGAAGGAATACCAGTTTTTACAGAAAAAGACAGTTTAGCATACGAAGTATCTAACAAAGGTTATGAACATATAGTTGCTCCAACGGTATTCGATAGACACGACTGGCTAGTGAGGTTGTGTCACACCGAATATTTTTTAGAAGAAGTAGAAAATGGTGTTCCATTACAAAGATTATTACCATACATTGGTTGACTTTTTTAATACAAAGTGTATAATTAGTATATGATTACAATTGACAGATTACTCATAGAGTTAAATGATCGTGGCCTAGCTAAAGTGGCAGGTGCGATGCCAGGTAAGGATAAAAGAATTTTATCAAGCCTTGCAAGACAGTTGACTAGCGGCAATTTTTTGACAGAAAATCAAGGAAAATTGCTGATAAAAATTCTAAAAGAAAATCTATCTTCGATACAACTCACCGACATCAATGTTGTGGATATATTACAATCTCCTACATGGTCAGACGCCTTTAGAAAAATAGAACAGATTAGAACCATCTCAATAGTTAAAGACCCGGACCCAGCAATTTTAGTGGAATTTACCTATAATAAACGGTTAAAAGAGGTTATGGCGGAATTGTCTAAGTTCTTGGGAGAATCATTCTATCCTAAGTCATCAAAGGCATATACCATTGCATTGACAGAAAAAAATCTTTACGAAGTTGTACAAAGATTTTCTTCTTACAACTTTGAAATTTCTGAAGAAGTTAAAAGTTTTTACAAAGAAATTTCAGATATTTTAAAATCTGAAGAAAATAGAATAGATGTGTTTTCCACTACTAACGAAAAGTTTTTATCATCGATAACAGAAAAAGTTGGAGAGATATCTGTGGATAATCTTCTGAATCTATATGATAAAAGAATTAGGTATCAGTATGAAATTTCTAAAGAATTATCTCCTGAAACCTTAGTAGAAAAAATTGCGACTAGAAAAAAGAACAAGGTCTATTTGAACAATAAAACTCATTCGCTAACTGAGTTATTAACTGCTCTTAAAGAACTAAACAGATTTCCTTTGATGGTAATTTTTAATAGTTTTGATCCTGCCCATGCATATAAAATGCTGGAAGAACTGAAGAAAAGTCTTGACGAAGTCGATATTAAAGATGGCATAGGAATTTATTTTAGATTTGATAACGGCAAAGATGGAGCAACATTTAATACATCTATCGCTAATTACAAATACAATGCCAAACTAGATAACACGACCGTAGTAGCAGGTGTATCTAATAATAAATTACCTAAATTTATGTTTAAATCTAATTGGTACCCAGAGACAGTTATTTCTTTCACTCCAAACTTTAAAGCTAACAAGGCTACGCTTTTTTGTTCGGCAGTTGATTTAGTTATATTTTACGGTGATAAAGAACCGCTAGGAGGCATAGCTGATGTCATCGTGTAAATTAATAATACAAGACGAAGTCAACATTAAAATAGAAGGACTTCCGGTAGAAGTCAGGCGTAAACTGTCTAATACATTCAAATATGAAGATCCTACTGCAAGATATAGACCAGCATATAAGTTAGGTCGGTGGGATGGATCTATTAGTTTATTTGGATTAGGAGGAAACGGGTATCTAAGTCAACTACCAAAGGTATTAGAAGTTTTATACAACTCAAATGTTGATGTTGAAGAAATTGTTGATCAACGAAATCCTATCGATATTAAATTTAATACAGTCACAGAAACCTACTGGGCAGATCAAGGAAAAACCTGGCCTAAAGGTCACGTCTTTGAAGGGCAACCTATCATGTTACGAGATTACCAAGTAGATACCATTAATACTTTTTTAACTAATCCTCAAAGTTTACAAGAAGTTGCAACAGGTGCAGGTAAAACTATTACTACAGCAACTTTAGCTCAATTATGCGAACCTTATGGACGAACTATCATCATTGTACCAAACAAAAGTCTTGTCGAACAAACAGAAGAAGATTTTGTTAACGTCGATCTTGACGTCGGAGTTTATTACGGAGACAGAAAAGACCTTAATAAAACACATACTATCTGCACTTGGCAAAGCCTGAATATTTTAGATAAAAAATCTAAAAATAGCGAATACGAAATTCTTACTCTTGCAGAATTCTTAGATGGAGTTAGTTGTGTTATTGTCGACGAAGTGCATATGGCAAAAGCTGATGTTCTTAAGAAATTGCTAACACAGAATTTATCTAATGCACCAATACGTTGGGGATTAACAGGAACTGTACCTAAAGATGCGTTCGAATCAGAACCTATATTTGTAAGCATAGGACCAGTCGTCGGCGGAATTAAGGCACACGAATTACAAGAAAAAGGTGTGTTAAGCCAATGCCACGTTACTATTGCTCAGTTAATGGATGTGCCAGAATTTAAGAGTTATGCAGACGAATTAAAATATCTAGTAACCGACGACGATAGGATGATCTATATTAGTCAACTAATTAACACAATATCAAAGTCTGGAAATACGCTAGTACTAGTCAACAGGATTGACAGCGGCAAGTTCTTAGTTAACGAGCTCGAAGGATCTGTGTTTATTTCTGGAGAAGTAAAAACAAAAGACAGGAAAGAAGAATATGACGAGATTAAAACTAGCGATAACAAGGTTATTGTGGCGACTTACGGTGTGGCCGCTGTGGGTATTAATATTCCAAGGATTTTTAATCTGGTTCTTCTTGAACCCGGAAAGAGCTTTGTCCGCGTTATACAAAGTATTGGGCGAGGCATTAGAAAAGCAGAAGACAAGGACTTTGTCCAAATCTGGGACGTTACGTCGACGTGCAAGTATGCCAAGCGCCATCTTACAGAAAGGAAGAAATTTTATAAGGAAGCCAAGTATCCGTTCACGATTGAAAAGATAGATTGGAAAAAATAAACAAATATGCAAATACTAACATTAGACAACAGATCATTTGATCTTAACAATTTACCCGATGAGGTAGATGACAGTATGAGGTTCTCTGTATTAGATAACAGTAATCCTCAAGACCCAGATTTCTTTTTTATGCCATTAATTTTTCTGGAAAGTTTTAACAGTCCGGCAATGGTATTAAGAATAGGCAACGATGAAGTAGCCATGCCTATCGACTGGAGTATAGCAGTCGGGGACAGCAGTAGTGCATGTGATATAGAGATACTTCCGTTAACAAGTTTAAATGATCGGGGGTTCGAAGCTTTTTGTTTTAATCCACTTAGTAGTTTTAAAATTGATTTTAAACCTATTGAAATTGTAAACTTTTATAACGATGTTAAATGGTATTTCCCTAAAATGAAAAATGGTCAACTGCTTAGTGTTCCGTTATCTACGGGAGAAAAACCTAATTGTGCTTATTTTGTTAAAGAGATTAGTAGGCAAAGCGAAATTATCCAGCTAGACAAAATACTATAATGCCGCTAGATTCATTAGGCCATAGCTCCGACGAAGCATTTAAAAGAAGATGCATTGGCTGGGAGCTTAAATACTCGTTGTGGCCTAGACGATGCTTTTATTCTAATAAATGGATTTGGCTTACGAAAGCCTTCAAAGGAACGTCTTTGATAACAGGCCCAGGAGCACCAGAGTTTGAAAGTCGATGGTGTGAACAAAAAGAATATCTATTTCTAAAAATTAAAGGTACAGTCTAGTATGGAAATTTCAAAAGAGTATATTGAACAGTTAAAGCAACTACATAAAGAAAAAGAATCTTTTGGAAGGTCTGCTAGGATTCCAGACGAAGTTGAAAGATGCATAAAAGAATATAACATACAGAGCATTTTAGATTTTGGCTGTGGTAAAGGATTTGTTACTGCGGCGTTGAAAGAAAAATATCCTCATATAGCAGTATATGGTTATGATCCGGCCCAAGAACAATTTTCTATATTGCCTGACAATGTAGATATGATTTTCTCGCAAGATGTGTTAGAACATGTTGAACCGGAACATATTGATAATACTATTAAAGATCTAGCGTCAAGATGTAATAAAGTAATGTATCATCTAATTGCCTGCCATCCTGCTAAGAAGAGTCTTGCAGATGGAAGAAATGCACACTTGATTGTTGAAAATCCCAAGTGGTGGAAACAAAAATTAATTGAAGTTCTTGATTGGAAGCTGTACAATGAAAACATAATCGATTATCTAACACAGCCGAAGAAAGGACCTGAACTTAGAATTATAAAGTATGCAGTAACTTTAGAAAAGAACATAGACGATGGGCAATCTTAAACCAGGTGTAACATATATTTACGAACGTGCAAGCGGTGTAACTTATGCTCGAGAATTTGGCTCAACTGATCGTCAAGTGATCGGATACGATGCGGATGCTCTTATTAATCCACACAACAGATTATGGAGCGATATTCTGAAAGAATCAGAAACCAATCCTGCTTTACACAAGGCCCTGGAACGTGTTATACTAATATATAGACTATCAAAGGATGAACCACTATGAGTACTGAAGAAGATAAGTTCAAGCATTCAAAACGTTTACTCAAAGATGAAAATGCCATTAAGAAGCAGGTAAAGATTGCTAAGGAACATAGAGTTAGCGAATATAATCCTGGTGAACCTAAACAAGCACATCGATATCACAAGCGTCACGCTATGGACTGTGGTAACCCAGAATGTTTTATGTGTGGTAATCCTCGAAAGACTCACAAGGATAAATTAACTGCACAAGAGAAAAGAATGTTCCAAGATTTAGATAAGACTACTGACAGACACAGCAATGGCCTTCTGTCAAAGGATGATGATGAGTGATAAAATTGAATTAAAAGATAAACTGGCCGCAGTTGATATGAATTATAAAGGGCTGTGGGACGAGATTAATGACGAACAAAGAAAAAGTTTAAAACAAGAATTCTTTATCTTGAATCGTTATATCAGTAGTGTTAAAACAACTAATAAAGATGTTAAAGAGCATTACATTCTTACAGTTAATGAATATTTTAATAAACATTGGAATACTCTACAAAAACATCCCAAGCTACTATGGCAATTACTTTGTATGTGCGGACATGAAAGTAAAAATATCTACTTTCATGAATGGATCGGGTTTAAACGAAAAAAAGGCGATTCTAAAAAAAGTAAATTTCTTTTAGAGATATATCCTAATAAAAAACAAGACGAAATCGAGCTACTTGCAAAAATGATGTCTGTACAAGAATTAAAAGACTTGGCAAGAGAACACGGTTACGAAGAAAAACAAATAGCAAAAATGTTCTAATGAAACTGATGTCAAATACAGCATTTAGTTGTCAATATTGTGGTGCAAAGTTTGTGCAAGAACGAACTCTTGCAATACATGTTTGCGAGCAGAAAAGACGTCATTTGGCAAAAGATGAAAAACATGTTTTGATTGGCTATCAAACCTACATACAATTTTATAAGTTCACACAAAACGCCAAACATACAAAAACGTATGATGAATTCGCAAAGAGTCCATACTATAATGCTTTCATAAAATTTGGAAGTTTTGTTAGCAACACTGATCCATTGTACCCTGAAAAGTTTATAGAGTTTGTAGTTAAAAGCGGAGTTAAACTAGATCACTGGTGTAGAGACGAACTGTATGAAAAATATGTTATAAATTTAATTCATACAGAAAATGTAGAAACTGCACTAGAAAGAAGTATATCTCATATGCAAAACTGGGCCGAGTCTAACAACAGTCTATGGAATCACTATTTCAAATATGCAAGTACTAGTCGAGCAATATTTGATATTAAAGACGGTAAAGTCAGTCCTTGGTTAATCTTAAACTCTAAGACCGGAAGAGAAATGATGGCAGAATTCAAAGACGAGCAGTTGGCATCTATCGGTAACATTATAGATCCTCAGATATGGATAAAGAAATTTAAATCCCTGCCTGCTGATGTTGCACTAGTAAAAGAAGTTGTTAAAACCTCAGGATTATAATATGCCAGATATTGATATAGACTTTGCAGATAGAGACAGTGTACTAAAACATATAAAACACATACCGGCATCCATTAAAGATGCGGATGGTACTGTTAAAAAACACAACACAGGCATTTACCTTACAGCTATTCCTTACGACCCTATTAGTAGATTAAGTACAATAAATTATAAAGAAGCAGAAGATCGCGGATATTTTAAAGTAGATTTTTTAAATGTCAGTTTATACAAAGACATTAGAAACGAAGAGCATTTAAATTATTTGATGGAACAGGAGCCATTATGGGACTTACTTTTGGACGATCAGTTCGTAAATCTATTATTTCATTTGAATGGCCATGGTGCAATTCTGAGGAAAACTTGCCCTACTTCCGTGGAACAATTAGCTGCCGTCCTTGCCATGATACGACCAGCGAAGAGACATTTGATTGGGAAGAATTGGATGGAGATTATGGCGGAGATTTGGGAGAAACCGGAGAACGGTGAGTACTACTTTAAGAAGGCCCACGCTATTGCCTATGCTATGGCGGTGGTAGTACAGATGAATCTTATTTGTGAAAGTATAAGTCTAGGCGGTAGTTAACGCTTGGTAGTTCTAACTAACTGAACACTTTTTCTTTTAATACGTTTAAGGCTTAGGTTTAGTAAATTAACAACCGGGCCTAGAACTATTCTAACGTCCTTGCTGTTAAATGTTTTAATAGCGTACCTAAACGGTTCGGTTTCCCTCCTACAAAATATGTTTATAGGAACCTGTCGATTACTTTCCCACCACCAAATCTCTCCTATCTCAAGTAAGTTTGTCTTTTCTTCAGGACTACGCAAAATATTTAAATCATAGAAACTAGTAACAAACTGGTCTTGATTAATAACTATTCCAACATATTCGTCCTCTCCATAGTGTAACACTGAAATAAAGGGTAGTTGTTCTTGTATATTTTCTCTTAATTTTACCATAAATACAGTTGAGGCTTTTTATAAATGCAAAAAATTTCAAGTTATTTATATCCAAATAGAATTTCATTTGTGTCTAATTTGGCTTCGTCACCTCTGGAGTGGAGAATCGTGTATCAACGAAAGGTTAAAATTTACAAAGGTTTGGATAATGTTATCGAGTTAGATATCAAGAATTCCGAACAAAAACGTATAGACATTACTTCATACAATATGAAGTTTGTAGTCATGGACCAGTTAGATCAAGAAATCTACCTAGCAGATGTAGATGTTAATACTGGATTAAAAGGCCTAGCTACTGTAACCATACCAGCAAGTGCTCTACAGTATCTAACTCCACAATTTTTGAAATATTCAGTTTACTATGTTACAGATGCCGGCGCCAAACTACCAATATATGGCGATACACAATTTGGAGTCACAGGAACTATTGAATTTTTGAATGGTGCCGTGCCAGAAGACCTTCTAGTACAGACGATTGATACATTTACATTTTTAGTAAATGATGCAGACCCTGGTAATGAAATAACAGAATATTTCAGTGAAGGTGCTGAAATAAATCCACCAAACGACTTTTTAAGTGACCACTCTATTACTGTTGATTTTTATCCAGAAGCATTGTCTGCAACGGTAACTGTACAGGTAACAGACTATACAGTTATTAGCTCGGAAACAGAATGGACAGATCTCGAAACTTTTGATATAGAACCAACAGATACATTAATTCGAAAGGTCTATGCCAGCGCCGAGAACTACAGTAATAATCTAAGTTGGATTCGAATTAAGTATATTCCTGAAACAGATAACACCGGAAAATTTGACAAAGTACTTGTAAGACTATAAAATAGTCTATATGAGTCTTATTGTCGACACTGTACAGAACTTCTTACCTTTTAAAAGAAAAATGACGCCCAGCGGCTGGCTGAGCTTCAATGCTGTCTGCTGTCATCATAATGGTACTAGTGCAGATACACGTCAGCGTGGCGGTATAATGTTAACTCAAGATGGAGTTAGCTATCATTGTTTTAACTGTCAATTTAAAGCCAGTTGGCAACCAGGTAGACCACTTACAGTTAAATTTAAAAAACTGTTAAAATGGTTGGGTACTCCAGATGACCTAATTACCAAATGCACATTCGAAGCTCTCAGACTAAAGGATGAAATAACCGCAGATAGTTATGTTAGTCCTATTCCTACTTTTTTAGACAAAGCCCTACCTAGGGGTGCAGAACCTATTTTAAGTTACTTGGATAATCCTCCAGAAGAACTTATACCAATATTAGAATATCTACAATCGAGAAACCTATATCTAGAAGACTATCCATTTTATTGGACCAGTGAAGAAGGATTTACCAATAGACTGATAATTCCTTTCTTCTATCAAAATAGGATAGTTGGATATACCGCAAGAAAAATAACAGAAGGCAAACCCAAGTACATAAGCGAGCAACAACCTGGCTATGTGTTTAATCTAGATAGACAAATGCAGGATAGGCCATTTGTCATAGTCTGTGAAGGTCCTGTTGATGCAATTGGCATAGATGGTATTGCGGTCATGAGCCAAGAAGTTGGTCCGCAACAGAGATCGTTAATTGACCGCTTGCAAAAAGAAGTGATAGTTGTACCTGACAGAGATCATGAAGGCCCAAAGATTGTGGAACAGGCTATTGAATTTGGCTGGAGTGTCAGCTTCCCTGATTGGCCCGATGGCGTCAAAGATATAAACGACAGTATACGACAACACGGACGACTATATACACTATACAACATACTGGCTAATAAAGAAAAATCTGCGTTAAAAATTCAACTATTAGCTAAGAACTGGTTTCCCAAGGACAAACAATGAGAATTTTTTTATACTGGTTGCTGACACCCTGGAGGCGTTGGCAGGAACACAAGGCATTTAAACGCAAGTTAGAAGAACTTAAAAAGAGAGATCCATTTATATACAAATGATACAATGGGGAATAAACGCACTCAATCACGGTAGCAGCCTAGCCGTATTTGAACAAGGGCAGTTAAAATTATGGGCACAGGATAAAAACGATGAGCTGTCATCGGAAGTTAAACGTGCGGCCCTAAATTGGGGAGGCCCTTCTGAAATCTATTGGTATGAAAGGCCTTGGGTTAAGAAAATGCGACAGGTTCGCGCTAGACAATACAACACTGCACTAGACATGACAGTCTTACCCAGCCGTTACGTCAAACGTGCTGGACTGGGTTTCAGCCGTTTAAAATATACTCCGCATCATGCTAGCCATGCGGCCGCCGGCTATTACACCAGTCCGTTTAATCACGCGGCAGTAGTGGTATTGGATGCCATAGGTGAGTTTGAATGTGCTACCATCTGGGAAGCCCGTCACGGCGAGTTAAAGAAAGTTTGGAGTAGAAGTTATCCACATAGCCTTGGCCTTTTCTATTCAGCATTTACACAGATGCTGGGCCTTACGCCCATTCGTGATGAATACCTACTGCAAAAAATGGCAGAACAGGGAGATCCAACAAGATTTAGAAGTAGCATTGATTTATACTTTAATCCCGGTGGCCCAATTGATCTAGCCTATAACTTCCACAGGGGAGTTAATAATTGGTCGGCAGACCTAATGAATCTGCAGGAACAGTGCAATCTTGCGGCCGCAGTACAGGAACGATTTGAAATAGAAGTAGGCAAAGTAATGCACAGAGCCAGGGTCTTGACAGGTGCTGATTGTTTGGTCTATATGGGCGGCTGTGCCATGAACAGTAGGGCCAATCGCAATGAAGTAGAACCCATGTTCAAATATCGCTGGAGTCTGCCTCAACCAGGGGATCCTAGTAGCGCCATAGGATCCGTATTATATCACACACAACAACGAGTCTGGGACTATTCGTGGGATCCAGTCAAACATATTGAAATTAATGTATAAAGATAGTATAATAACACAATGACAACTAGACAGAACGCCGACTACGGTTACGAAATACAGAAAATTTATTTAGAAATGATGCTCAGTGACGCAGAGACCTTTGTGCGCTGTCAAAGCATCTTTGACCATGAATTGTTTGACAGACGCCTGCAGGAACAGGCTAGATTTGTCAATGAGTATGTAAAAGAACACAACGTTCTGCCCACTTATGAAATTGTAAATGCAGCCACTCGCAGTGACCTGCACAAGCCCGAAGGCGAGCTACGCAGTGAACATTTTGATTGGTTATTAGGTGATTTTGAAACATTCATACGCCACAAGGGTCTTGAACGTGCTATTCTAAAAAGTGCTGACCTCTTGGAAAAAGGTGAATATGGTCCCGTGGAAGACCTAATCAAAACTGCGGTGCAGGTAGGACTTACCAAAGACCTGGGCACAGACTACTTTGCCGATCCACGTGCTAGACTGAGCCGTATCAAGGACAAGAACGGGCAGATTAGTACAGGTTGGCAGACTGTGGACAAGAAACTGTTTGGGGGCATGAATCGCGGAGAACTAAACATCTTTGCCGGTGGCTCGGGCGCAGGTAAATCCTTGTTTCTAGCCAACCTAGGTGTTAACTGGGCACTCATGGGTCTTAATGTAGTATACCTAACACTGGAACTTTCAGAAGAACTGGTGAGTATGCGTATGGACAGTATGATCACGGGCATTCCCACTAGGGAAGTATTCAAGCAACTGGATGAAGTGGAAATGCGTGTTAGAGTAGTGGGCAAGAAAGCCGGTACTTATCAGGTCAAGTACATGCCCTCGGGTAAGACTGCCAATGACATACGCAGTTACCTAAAAGAGTATGAAATCAAACTGGGTCGTAAGGTAGACATACTGTTGGTAGACTATCTGGACCTGCTCATGCCCATTAGCCGCAAGATCAGTGCGGAAAACCTCTTTATCAAGGACAAGTTTGTCAGTGAGGAGTTGCGTAACCTAGCTGTGGAAAAGAACTTTATCCTAGTCACTGCGGCACAGTTAAACCGAGGTGCTGTGGAAGAAGTTGAATTTGATCACAGCCATATTTCGGGCGGACTCAGTAAGATTCAAACAGCGGATAACGTATTCGGTATCTTTACCAGCAGGGCCATGCGTGAACGTGGACGCTATCAAATACAGCTGATGAAGACACGTAGCTCCAGCGGTGTGGGACAGAAAATTGACTTGGATTTTGACATTGACACGCTGAAGATCACAGACCCCGGTGAAGAAGGTCAGACAGAATCGGGTCCAGTAAGCAAGGGATCAGCTATCATTGCGGGCCTACAGCGCACCAGTACTACTACACAGGAACCCTGGGCTCGTGGTCAACCTCGTCCAGGAGAAGACCCCTTGAGTGGATTAAGTGTAAAGAAACCCCAGGCACAGGTAGAAGGTACCAAGCTGAGACAGTTGATTAACAACATGGGTTCAGACGATGTAACGGATCTGTAACAATATTTTTATACTAAAAAGATAAGTACGTATATAAAAGGTAGCGAATCATGTTGCATATAATAAAAACACTAACAGATCCTTTAATTGACCTAGTCAAGGACGATCCCGTACGACCCAGCATACCCACAGCGTCAAGAGTACATGACCACGCTGAAATACTGGTATTGATAGAAGATAATAAACCTACAGCAGTGGTATGTGTAGCATACTTAGAAGAAGTTCCGCACTCGGAAACTGAACTGGGTAAAACTGGTGATAGCGTAGCGGCATTCTACACTATATGGAGTTATAGTCCAGGAGCAGGACGTAGACTTATTAGAGAAGCTAGACAGTATATAGAAAACTCTAGACCCACAATCTGTAAGTATGTTACACTGAGTCCAAAGACCGAAATGGCACGTAAGTTCCACTTAAACAACGGTGCTAGCGTACTAAGCGATAACCAAGAGTCGGTCAACTACCAATACGCCTGAAAGGCGCGAAGCGCCAGCGCAGAAAACTGAAGCAAATTTTTAGCCAATTATCTACGTAGTTTATCCACAATATATCTAACGTGTAAATACACAGTAAGTGGGGAAACGGCATGTGGGCTAAAAGAGAAATATACAATATCCTAACAGAAACTAACCAAAGACAGGGATGGACTATACCCGAGCACATAGTCAGCTATGAAAGCGATATATTGGCCAAGAAGATAGACAAGAATCCCTGGCAACCTGAACCCAGCTACGCAGAAAGGTATCTAACAGTAACTAGAGTATCAGAACTCTTAGAACTGGCTGAAACCTGCTGGTTTACTCGTGCAGTATTTCCAGAATTGGGTCAGCGTAGAGGCATAAACAGTGCCTACTATGTTCAATTGGGAGAATCATGCTACAGTAGAGTATTGGCACAGTTAGATCGTAACAATACGGAGACACTAAAGGCCATGAAGGAACATTTTGAATTCTTGGCAGAAACTGCTTATACTGCTATACGCTTGAATACAGTATTCCGAGAAATGTGGGATTTATAACAGAGGAAATGGGTCTCTAGCCGGTAGAAAAATTGGCTGCAAAAAATTTTGGGTAGCTACTAAACAGTGACACCGGGGTTGTTTTTACAGTGCAGAAAAGGCACCTGCAGAGTAAAAAACCTGTCGCGCAAAAAATTAAAGAATAGGGTATTTTTCTGGGGTGTTGGTGATTTTGCACCTGTTAAGCTGTTGTTTTAGCGCAACAGTTTATAAAAATGTATAGCCCCGACCCCCATCGACTCACCGAGTCACCATCACCGAAAGTCAAATCAAAAAAAATCTCTGAGCCGGGAGCGAATCGGACTCAGAGATCAAACCTCTGCTATCACAGCAGTGGTTTAAGGTTGTTCATCTAGTGTACTGCCGGGAGCGAATCGGACTTGTGTACGCTAAGAACTGGGCTGGACCACAGCCCTACTTGTATGCAGGTTAGGAGCGGCGCATACAAGTAACCTCTGCTACAGCCTGCCAACGATCTGGCATGCTCTTACGCAGGTCTGCTATCTTGAGCACAGTCCTAAGACTAAGCTCACGCAGTTTCTTCTTATTAACATCTACAAACTCAATCAACTCCTGCTTGGCCGCATCTGTAAACTCGTAGTCATCCAGCATGCCGC
>JACCDX010030727.1_pt1 | contig 73734 bp, 68 predicted proteins | sample 7449681 | NCBI WGS metagenome assembly JACCDX01 (sample SAMN15323450, study PRJNA562643) | freshwater metagenome | isolation source: river surface water | place: USA:Blue River Watershed | collected 2017-08-18 | reverse complement strand
ATTCACCGGCAAGATGAACCACAGCATCGATTTCTTTGGGAAGCTCGTCTTTCCATGAGCGAACATCCGCGGGAAAAGGAAAATCAGAAGAGGCAGGGTTGCGGGTAAGAACCACTAAGTCGTGACCCTCACGAACCAGTGCTTTCCCCAGCTGGGTCCCCACAAAACCAGATGCTCCCGTGATCAAAATGCGCATGAATCAATCCCCTCCTCAAACTATAGGGGATTATCGCAAATTTTTGCTTTTTTTTAGAGGGTGCGGCAAAGAAACTTCTTCTAATGGGGAAAAGAAGGAGGTTTCCGCTAGGACTTTGGAAAGAGCAGCAAGAAGCAGGTGTTAGGGCCCTCTTCCAGCTCCACTTGCCCCCCTTGTTCTTCCATAAAGCGTTTCACGATGCTTAATCCCAAGCCCGTACCAATGCCGTTCTCTTTCGTCGTAAATAGGGGGAAAAACATCTTTTGGCGAATGTCTTCGGGAATTCCGCGACCACTATCAATGATTCGAATTTCTGTTCCCGTTTCTGAGCGTTTTGCCGCAATACGAATCCACTTTTCTGGTAGGTCTGCAATCGCATCTAAGGAATTTGAAATGAGATTGGTGAGAATTTGAGTGATCTGAACACTGCCTCCGGTGATCACCAAATCCTTTGGCACGTCCCACTCAAATTTTACGCCTGATAGGGACATTCGCTGATGAAAAAACGTCTGAAGATTCTCTAAAATTTTCGCCAACACCACCTGCTCTTTTGGCGATTTCGATCCTCCGTCTCGAATATTGTCTTGAATGATTTTGACGATAGACAAAATGCGTTGCAATCCAGCATGAATTTTTTCGGTTCCCGTCTCTAAGCGATGTAACGCCCGTGCATCGGAGATAATGCCAGACTTCCAAATCATTTCCTGCATTTCGAAATGCGATTGCACGATGGTTAAGGGATTTCGAATATCGTGAGCGATGCTACTGGCAATCTCACCCACAAGAGCCAAACGTTGCAATTCTATTTCTTTTTTCTGCTTTTCCATCTTTGACGTAATGTCGGAAAAAACAGAAACAATTCCACATCCACCCTTCATTCGACTATCGGTAATTTTACCAATGTTCAAGGAAAGCCATCTCTTTTTTTCCTTCGGTTTTTCAATCTGCAAGATCAAGTTCTTTTGGGGAACTCCAGATTGAAATACTTTTTGAAAAGGAGAATTTTCCTCCGTCACCAAAGTTCCCTCTGGCGTACAAATCAACCACGAGGAAGGGAAAAATTTTTTGCCAAGGACATCTATATCTTTGACACCAAGAATTTCCAAAGCGGCCTTACTACAGAAAAGAAATTCTAAGCAGGCGTCTTGAATGAGCAGGCCATCGGAAAGATATTCCGACAATAGTCCAGAAAGCTCACGAGCTTGACGCTGGGAAAACTCCGCTAAATACTTCTCTGTGATATCGTATCGAATGGATTGATATCCCACTACTTCACCAGACTTCATCACAGGAAAAATGCTAGAATCCACCCAATAGTAAGATCCATCTTTTCTCTTATTACAAATGACTCCACGCCAAATATTTCCGTTCACAATTGTTTTCCAAATGTCTTGGTAAAACTCTTTAGGGTGAAAATCAGACTTTAGAATTCGATGATTCTTTCCCAATAACTCTTCACGGGAATAGCCACTCACTGTACAAGCGTTGTCGTTGGCGAAAACGATATTGCCTTTGAGATCGGTGCTGGTCATCAACGAAAATTCGTTGAGAGCTTGGTATTGAATGGTGTCGAGAATCTCTTTCACTTTATTCATTCTGAACGAGCTGAAAGCATACGCAACGAAATACATTTTTCTTGCAGATCAATCTCTAACCAATTCGCACTGCGAAAATTCACATTAAGCCAACAATTCACTGCTTTCCGTGAATTCAGAAAAACGAAACCCGGTGAGTTTCACGCTCACCGGGTCTTTCTAGTGAAAAATCGTTGTTTTCTAATCTATTGCTGTGAATCCATCTCTTTGTGTTTGGTTTCCATTTTTTTCATCTTCTTTTCCATACGTTCTTTTCTCATGGCCATGCGCTCTTCTTTTTCCATTTCGCGCCAATCTTTCATTTTTTCTCGGCAAGCCTTCATAGCTTCTTTATCAGCAGCGGCCGCCACACAGGCTTTATGTTCCTGTAGCTTGCCCATTCGCTCTTCTAAATTCGCAAGGACCTTCGCTTTGTTCTCTTCAAAATTTCCTGCCGCCGGCCCTTCGGCATTGGCAAAAGATGCTAGAAAAATAGGGGCCGCTAGTAAGCTAATCAATAAGACTTTCATGAAACCTCCAAATTGTTTTGAAGAGTAGTATACCAATGAAAATCAATTTTTTGTCACTTATGATTCACTAGTGTTTTTTGGTTTGAGGATCTAGGGCGTCTCTTAGTCCATCGCCTAAAAAATTGAAGGCTAAGATGGTGAAAAACAACACGATACCAGGGAAAAAGATGAGGTATGGATAGGTTCGATAGGCTCTCCAACCCTCATTGGCGAGAGTTCCCCAGCTGGCGAAAGGAGGCTCTAACCCCAAACCCACAAAACTAAGAAAACTTTCCGCCATAATGTTTTGGGGAATTCCAAACGTTAGACTCACAATTACCGGACCCAAAATATTTGGGAAAATGTGTTGAAATAAAATTCGTACCGATCCTAGCCCTAAGGCTCTTGCAGATTCCACATAAAGCATTTCTCTCGCTTGCAAAACTTGGCCGCGAACCAATCTCGCCTCACCCACCCAACCCACAATTCCCAGAGCCAGAAAAATTCCCAATGGTCCTCGGCCAACCACTAACATCACCAAAACCGTCACCAAAAGCGAAGGCAACGCATAAAGAATATCGGCAATTCTCATCATCACCAAATCTACTTTTCCCCCCATGTAACCAGAGATCGCGCCGTAGATGCTTCCAATGATTAAAGAAAAAACTGCTGTGAAAAATCCCACAGCCAAGGAAACTCTGGCTCCGTAAACGATTCTCGAAAACAAATCTCTTCCTAAGGAGTCTGTACCAAACCAATACGTAGAATTCGGAAACTGCAAGGCATGATCGGCGTTCTGATCAAAATAGGTAAAATTCGTAATCCAAGGCGCAGCGATGGCCACCACAGATAAAAACAACAAAAAGGCCAAACTGACCATGGCCAAATGATGTCTTTTTAATCGTTTCCAAGCTTGACCGTACACGATTCCCCTAACTCATTCGGATCCGAGGATCCACAATGGCATATGCAATATCTACAAACAAATTGGCCGTGGTTAACATGAATCCGAAAACCATGGTCACTCCCATGATTAAGGGATAATCGCGATTGGTAACTGCATCGATAAAATATTTTCCCATTCCGGGAATGGCAAAAATATATTCAATCACAAAAGTTCCCGTTAAAACGTAAGCAGCTAAAGGTCCAAGTAACGTGATTACGGGGATCAAGGAATTTCGTAAAGCATGTTTAAGAATTACCTTCTGTTCGCTGAGACCCTTGGCTCTAGCCGTGCGAACATAATCAGATCGAATGCTTTCTAAAAGCGCTGCCCGAGTAAGCCTAGCCACCAAAGCCGCAGGACGCGTTCCTAGCGTAATGGTTGGCAACACCTTATGAATCCATTCATCCCAAAGCGCAGGGGGAAACCAATTGAGCTGCAATGAAAAAACGTAGATCAGAATCGCTCCCACAAAATAGGAGGGCAAACTGATTCCAGCCACCGCCAAAAACATAGCCGAAAAATCCATCCAGGTATTCTGCTTATAGGCCGACAAAATCCCTAACGGAAATCCAATCAACATCGCGAGAATCAGAGAATAAATCCCAAGTTCCATGGAGGTGGGCAAAGTGTCCAAAATAATATCGGTTACATCTCTACCTATGTATTTAAAGCTAGGACCAAAATCGAACCGTATCATACCACTTAAATAATTGGTGTATTGCTGCCAAAGTGGTTTGTCTAAGCCAAATTTGGCTTCCACATTGGCTTTGATATCTGGAGGTAATGCTTTATCAGAATCAAAGGGCCCCCCAGGAACCACGCGAAGCAAAAAGAACGTAATGGTGGCCAAAACAAAGAGCGTGGCAAAAATCGTTAAGGTACGACGAAACAAAAATGGAACCACGCCTTATGCCCCTTTTCCTATGTTCGCCACTCTCTTTTTCCAGAGGTTACGAAATCCATGAAATCCTTCTGTTTCAAATTTCATATGACGAAAGTACCACTTATCCAAAATATTTAAATGCACACCTTGTAAATCTGTCTGGATAAACGCCTGATGGTTCGAGAGAAAAAGTGGAAGAATCACCGCTTCACTTAATAGAATTCGCTGCGCCTGACCATAAAGCTCTGCGCGCATAGCTTCATCAGAAGTGCTAACGGCAGATTCTACTAACCGATCATAAGCAATATTGGACCAACCAGAATAGTTGCTTTCCGAGGAGGAAGTAAAAACATTCATAAAAGAATGGGAATCAGGAAAATCCGCCACCCAACTGAGATGAAGAAGGCTGGGCAAATTTCTCGATTTTGAAACGGTGGAGAGTTGGCCAAGAAACTCACCGTATTCTGACGGTTCCATTCGGTGCAACTTTAATTCCCACCCAAGAGTTTTCCCCACCTGCTTGGCAATTTCTTGAAAGACAAGATTCCAAGTGTCACCGCCACCATACCTTAATTCCACTTTTTGATTTTTTTCAGTAGGAAAAGAATCGGGAAGAGAAATTTCTCCCTCACTTCCCAATAAACCCGGAGGCAACCAAGATTTTGCGATTCGTTGACTTCCGGAAAAAAACGCAGCCAGTTTGGCTTTTTCTATGGCCCCCACCAGAGCTAAGCGATTTTCCAAACGGTGAAAGGGAGGCTTTTTCAAATTAAAAAGTAGGTAACTTACCTGCAGTTTTGGACCCGTTCGATATTCCAATCGATTCTGCACGCTGCTTGTGAGCGAGGGTGGAATGTCGCGCAAAATATCTAACTCCTGATTTTCAAACAAAGCAAAAGCAGCTAAAGGTTCCGTTAGCACTCTCATATAGACATTGGAGATTTCCGGAGAAACATCAAAATACGTAGGGTTCGTCTGTAAGTGAATAAACTCACCCTGACGCCAATCTACAATGCGGTACGCGCCAAGAGTTACGAGATTTTCCCAACTAGACCAACTGTCTCCAAGTTTTTCCTCTATATCTTTCCGGAATGGAAAGGTATTGGCCGTGGCCACTAGATGCAAAAAGTAAGGAACTTGTCGGCGAAGTTTCACTTCAAGGGTGTAGCGATCAACTGCCCTAACTCCCACTTTTTGAAAATCCTTTTCTTTCCCTTCGTTGAAGTTCTGCGCGTTCACAATATCGAACAAATGATACGCGTTGGAAGATCGTAATTCTGGAGACAAGAGTCTTTTCCAAGAATCTACAAAATGACTGGTCTCTAGTTCAATTCCATCAGACCAGTACACTCCAGGCCGCAGTCGAAAAATATAGGTCCTTCCCTCATCAGAAATGGACCAAGAGCTTGCCAATGCAGGAGTTGGCCTGAGGAGCCCTAACTCATTTTGCGGATTTCCAGAATACGTGGTTAGCCCCTCCATGATATTGTCTAAAACCAAATAAGAATTCGAATCAATGGCCCGGTTCCAGTCTAATTGTAGATTTTCATTCCCGAGGGGAAAATACAGCGGACGCTCCGACCAAGAACAGGAACTCAAGAAGAGAAGAACGAGCAAATACCGTCTCATCTCTTTTTCTCCCAAAGAGACCGTTGAAGTTTTGCCACATTCCCCCAGCTTTCGGGAAACCGAGGAGTCTCTAAAAGATTCGATCGCTCCAACACCGCCATATATCCACAAATCAGAGCATCAAAGGCCGACAGGTTCGCGGCCACAGTGGAAATATCAGAATTGTAGAGGAAAAGATGCGGTAATGGGGCCCGTGGCTGCGAGAGACTTTCTAAAATGGAAAATCGTTGATCGAGCCCGTCTTCCACGTCTCGGCACTTACGAACTTCTCTTGCTGAAATGCCGAACAGGCGAGCCAGTTCTCCTAAGGAAAACCTGGGATTCACTTCCAAAAATTTTTGCGTGGAAATTTTTCCCTTTAAGAATTGCATTCGTAGGGCCAAAGGAGCCCGCCCGCTGCCAAAGGAATCTTCCACTGGAAAGGGAACCAAGGATTCCTCTTGCCAATCTCCCCTCAGCAGAAGATCGACCGGGCGCTGCGCATAGAGCAGCGGCAACTTCCCTTTTGTCCATTTCTGCCTCTTGGCCTCTTCTCGCATCCAGATGGATTCTTCTTTTTGGCAGGTGCGCGCCCCACCACATTGGGGCTCGCAGCGAAAGCCAGGCGGAAACGTTAAAGGAGCGTCCACTCCAATGGCCTCAGCTTCATAGGAGTTCACCAATCGTAGAAATTGTTCGTCGGCGGTTTCTTCAGAGTCGGGATGTAAAGGAGTTTCCAACTTAGAGAGAAAAACTTTATTTTCCTGCGAAAAAAAGTCGAGGGCTACGATGGCCGTGCGCCTAGCCCCTCCCAGTTCGATTCCCAAAAATCTTTCTTTCATGGAAGAAACTCTGCCACTAGTACGAACTCACCGAAAGTCCGTCGGAATCCACGTGAAAGTCGATAATCTGAACATCTTTTTCTCTTAGCTTCTTGATCAAATTATATTTGTCGTTGGGAAGCGTTAAAAACATCACGCAACCGCCGCCACCGGCACCGCAAACCTTTGCAGCTTTGGCACCGTTTTCCCTGGCGTAAGAAATAATTTCGTCGATCTCAGGCGTCGTTATTCCAGGCGCCAACTTACGACGATTTTCCATTTCATACTCAATGGCTTTCGCGGCTTCTTCGTATCGTCCCGTTTTTAAGGCCACTTCCAATTCCAAGGTGGCTTCTTGAATGGCTCGCATGTGCTGCTGAACTTCGGCATTGCCCTCGATATAATCGCGCATCACTTGCCAATTGTTCATGCCAGAGTTTCTACTTTTGCCACTGTAGATCAAAACCAATCGGCTCTCTAATTGATGAGCCAAAATATGAGAATGGCGCAAAAGCCCTTCCCCCGTGGTTTCTAAAAGCACAGAGTTTAATCCGCCATACATCGCAGGAAAATAGTCTTGGATTCCTGCGGGAACTTTTAAAACCTTTGTTTCCACATTTTTTGCGATAGTAATGAGCTCTTCTCTAGAATACTTTCCGCCAATCAAGCTATTCAAGGCACCACAAAGTGCAATGTTTAGCGCAGAGGAACCACCTAACCCCGCTCCAGCTGGGCTCATGCAACTGGTGGTAATATTTAATCCACCTTCTGGACGAAAAAACGCCAACAAACGAAGAATCAGCTCAAGGGGATGACCGGACTCAATTTCGTCTACGTAATCGATAGAGGGCAAACGATGAGAAACGTTTTGGTCTTCAGAGCGGATTTCGATTGCGTTGCCTGCTACCTTTTCGATTTTTGCCTTGGCTCGTTGATCGATGGCAATATTGACGGTGCGAGCCCCAGGATGAAACAAATACAGTGGCCAAATGTCGGTGGTGCCTCCGGCCAAGTCAATACGAGTGGGTGCACTACTGGTGATAACCATTTTCTCCCTTTCTGAAACATTTTCCGCCAGCGCAAAAAATATTTCGAGAGCCCGAGCACATCCTTATAGAGGACGTTCTACGGCTCCAATATAGGAGAGACCACGATATCGTTCTTGATGATCGATACCGTAACCAACTACGTATTCGTCTCCAATTTGGAAACCGACAAAATCGATCTCATAGGGACTTCGTAGGGTATAGGGTTTGAGGAATAAAGTGCAGACTTTCAGACTCGCGGGTTTGCGAGCCTCCAGCGTTTGCATCATGTATTGAAGTGTATTGCCGGAATCGATGACATCTTCTACGAGAAGAACGTGTTTTCCAGCAATGGATGAAGACAGATCCAAGGTGACTCGAATCTCTCCCGACTGTTTGGGCCGGCTGCTATAGCTGGTAACTCCCAAAAAATCGCAACTCATGGGCAAATCAATTGCGCGAACGAGATCAGAAAAAAACACAAAGGATCCTTTTAATACACAGATCGCAACGAGCGGCTCTTTACCGTCGTAGTATTCTTCAATCTCTTTGGCCAACTCTCGCACTCGATTCCGAAGTCGTTCTTCGGGAATCAAACAGCGCGGGTTGTCTGGACGCTCAATCGCCATACTTTCCTCTAGCTCGCAGCGCCTCCCGACGCAGCGAATGTTCCGGGTCTCTCCGGTTGTTAGTAAAACTTCCAACGTACTTAAACGTCAGTATTGTTGAGGATTTCTCCAAAACCCCCGCCACCGGGAACGATGTACTGTTCCCCATTTAATCCTTTTTCGAGCTCCCAGCGTTCGCCGAGTTTTGAGCCCAAGATGTCTGGCGGAGACAAACCTCTGTCTAAACGTAGCGCATAAACCACCAAATCGGAATGATGAGCCTGCACTTTCTTGAGATATTCCGGCGTCACAATGAGATGCAGTGCAATAAATTTTCGCGCCTTGCCCGCTCGAGAGTGCCCCAAACCAGTTTTGTATAGATTCAAAACTTCTATGAGTGTGGATCCCGTGGCGCCCATGGGGTCAGGAATCAACACAAAGGCGTCTTCCACGGATCCACCAATTTTAAAGGCTCCAGATTGCGCTCCAGTGACTTGATGGGCCTCGTTGGTGGTTCGGCTCATCATAAGATGATCCTGTCGCACCCTTTCAGGATTCATCAAAAACTGCAAAGTTTCAAAACAGGTGTGAGAGGGAAACGTGCCCGCTCGCGCTAGATCCACCACCACGGTGGAGGGATCTTGATCGATGAGTTCTGCGGTGAACGCACCTTCCCGTGGGTGTTTCGACGCCATTCTCGTGGTCACACGGGTGGGCTTTCGTGGAAACTCTTGGTTAATCACGGCCTGCAAAAGGATCTGATAGAGACGAGACAAAATGGGATACAGCTGCGGATGCGTGGTTTCCGGCGAACAAAGTTTTGCCAAAAGAGAAAATGCCATTGGATCTTGCAAGAGATGCACATTTTTCCCATACCGATGCTCCAGTTCTGAGAGCTGATATTTGAATCCAAGGTATTGTTTGTCCATCGTGCAATAGGAAAACATTTTTCCCATTAGCGATCAAGAAGATTCGTTTAGAAAAAGGTTGAGAAAAGTTTTGAATGCTTACGAAATAAGCGATTGGCGTCAAGTCGCCTTCGCCTGCAAAAACTATTGGCAGAATTTTTCCCAGCCCTTGATTTGCTTTTTCACTACGTTCATTTGGCTGGTGCATTGAGGCGCGTAGTTAAACAACAGACTTCCGCCGCGAAGTTTTGCCATCACAGGAGCTCCCTTGCCAGGCACAAAGGCGGGGCAGCCCCAAGATCTTCCCATTATCGCATTACCGCCACTATTGTATTTCGCTTCGTGCATTACGTAACCATCAGACAAGGCGTCATCATTCACGCCGGGAGTTAGACCATGCAATTGCATTCCATTTCTAGGGGGGTCTCTGGTGAGGAGTGGCCACTTATGTCGGTTTTTCGACGACAAATAATAGTCGCCGACTCGAAAGAACCCCGCTCGGGTCATACTGCTTCCCGATTGTCCACAACGGTTGAGCATTCCATCATGATCTGGATCTCCCGCTTTTCCACGATTGCCACCGCCGTGGGAAACCTTTTCGAAACTAGCTTTTTTGTTCTCGAGATCGAGAAGATAAAATCGCTTCTCTTTCGAGTTTCGCGAGTAATCTGCGATGCTGAAATATCTTTGCTTCTTTAGAGTGCCGTTTTTTTGTGCTTTTTCTAGAAATGCCATGGCCTGCTGAAGGGGTTTTTCTGGAACCCCTTGTTTGCGAAATTCTCGATAGGCAGAGCAAAGAGCACCACTGCCTTTGCCGAGCGAAGGGGCAGGCTCCTCTTCACGCTCTTCTTTTGCGGGCGCCTCTTTTTCCTCTTCTTGAGCCACTCTTCTAGGATTTGGTTTTGGAACTGGAATCTTTTCTTCTGGGGCCAACGCTAAATCACGACCGGGTTTCCGTTCGACAGGTGGCTGAGGGTCAGCTTCCACCACATCACAACATCCTTTTTTATTACTGGCTCCATCGGTGGCGGCTTTTAGTCCCGCTTCGATTTCGCTGCGAACGGTTTCCGATTCGCGATTGGCCACTAATTTAGCGTCCACTTGAAACCCACTAAGCACCTCTAAACCTTGAGGATCAAACACTCGAATCTCCGCAAGATTGTCTCGCACTCGTAGCACTTCATAACGAAAGCCTCGGTTGGCGGGGAAGTGAATGGTGTAACCGGTGGTGGTGCTTAAAGCTTCGAAGGATTGAGTAATAGCAAAACGCTCCTGGGCATTTGCCACAGTGGTCGCCAAAGCTAAGAACAATAAAATCAGATAGGAGAGCTCAATACCCTTCTTCATTACTGATTTTTCGGCACTTTTTGGCGCTAACCGTAGAGAAAAATAGGCTTTTTTCGCTCCAACAAGGGAATAATAGAATTCCCCTTTGTTCTCAGTTAGTTAGGCCAGAGGCTTTGGCTAATAGGCCTTTGGATTTCGCGGGGTGAAAACCGGCCACTTCCGGATCCGGGTGATGATGGGCACGGCAACGGGCTTCGTAAGAATCGTGGGCGCCAAGCAATACCGTTTCTTCCGATCCAACAACTCGCTGAGATCGAGTGGCTGGCGCTCCACAGACTACGCAAATGGCAGAAAGTTTGGTCACTTGTTCGGCGATGGCCAAAAGTTCAGGCATGGGACCAAAAGGTCTTCCTAAATAATCCATGTCTAGACCGGCCACTACTACGCGAATCCCTCTCCTCGCTAATCTTTCCACCACATCTAAGAGGCCGCGATCAAAAAATTGCGCTTCATCAATTCCCACCACTCGGGTGCTATCGTCGAGATGGGCCAAGATTTCATGGGCGTTTTGCACGGGAAGCGATTGAATGGCGTTGCTATTGTGAGAAGCCACCACTTTTTCGCCATATCGAGTGTCCACTGCAGGTTTGAAAACTTGTAATTTCTGACGAGCAATTTGAGCTCGAGTCATACGACGGATGAGCTCTTCCGTTTTTCCACTGAACATACATCCGCAGATCACTTCCACCCAACCGTAGTGGCTCACCATTTCACGCATCATTTGTTTTCTTCCCCCAAGAAACAAAACCCTAACGAATGATACAGTGCCCCTTCAACCCCGAATTAGAAATATTTTCTGGCTGCTCGGAAAAATTTGAAAAACCCTTATGGTCCGCCAACTTATGGAAAGCCACGGAATTCAATAACGCATGGAGAAATAGGGAAAAATTCAGTTTCCCAATCGCAATAATTCCCTTGCCAAAGGATTTTCACTTCTCTTCTCGAGGGCCAACTTCCAATGCGACAGAGGAACAAAGTGAGAGGTTTCCCAATAAAGTTTTTCTGTGGGCAAATCTGCATTCATGGCTCTAGAGGCATAGCCTTCCAGTGTATGAGGATTTGTGGTGGTGATGAAGCCTGCGAGCCTTCCACTGTCTTGAAAATACACCGCGCTTCCAGAGTCTCCATGAGATACATCGCAGCCCATGGCCAAGCGCCAAGATCCTGGATAGCCCTTATTCTGAAACCACTGTGGATTCTTGGGATCACCCAACACCTTGCACTCTTGGCTTCGATCAAAGCTTAGGCGTAATTTGGGATCTTGTGATCCCCTTCCCATTACCAAGAGCGGTTGAAATTGTTCTAAAGAATTTTGCCATTCCCAACGGGCTCCCACGAGTCGATGTTCTTTCTCTTGTAAAAAAATTTCACAAATAGCCTGATCGGCCTCTGGCATTTCTAAAAGAACTTCCCCTGCTCGAACGGGATTTTCTTTTACTCCAGGGAAGATATAGGAAAAATCCGCACAGGAATATTTAGGGCCATTCAATTTCGCTTGAGTGAGTTGATGATAAGGAACGGTGACGAGATGTTTCCCCAGAATTTCCCCTAGATACACCACCCCATTGGGGAAAATTTTCTTCTCTTTTTCTAAAACCGCAGTTCCGTAGGAAAAAAATGCTTTGTTTAGGAGATCGTCTTCTAATAATTCTTTGGTCATGATTTCGCGATTCCATTCGTTTCCGATTTGGTATTCTCGAACTTTCAAATGGGTCTGGAACTTTTCCTTGTTCTGCAAAAAAATCATTTTTTTGTAGTAGGCCATCATACGGTGTTTCGAAAAGCCCACTTCATGTAAAAAATCTAAAACCAAATCAAGACTGTTTAAGGTTGGACAATATTCTAGCTGCGACTGCAACGAGATGGCCGGAAAGTTTCGAAAACGGGGATCTTGAAATAAAAAGTCTTCGGATAGAGGGAGCGTATGTTCTTGTTGCAAAAGGGCTAATCGCTTCTCTAGGGTAAAGGTCACTCTAGCTTCACAATCAGCGGGAACATTGGATTTCATTTCCTCCACAGCGAGCGCTGAGAGGTTGGCCAACGAGCCCACCAATGAAAGAAGGGAAACCAAGAAAATTATTATGGGTGACTTCCGATACATAGACGGAAAGTAGCTTATTTTACGCAATGCATCAATTGAAAAATGTCGGAGGCGCCTTCTGGGTGATTTTCAGAAGACCAAAGCTCAATCCCTTGGGGGGAATGGCATCTAGTTTTATGAAAAGGCAAAAAATCGTAATACGATCAGCCAACGGGCAAAATTTATCACAATCCCAAGAAAGAGACGAAACCAGTGAAAATCTTTATTTCAAGAAAATACCCTCTCGCTGTTAGCCAGGTTGTTAGCACATGGACTTATTGCCTGTTTTTTCTATTTACGATTCTTTCGAGCCCCGAGAACACTCATGCTTCATCAACAATCCAATCTGAGCCAAGTGCCGAAGTGGTGATTGGATCGGTGAATTATTTGGAAAAACCTGTTCGAGTGGGAACCAGATTTGGTGGCTCTGGAAAACTCACCACGAAGGAAAAATCTTTTTTAAGAATTTCAGTACCCAACTGGTCGAGTTCCATAGTGGTAGGCCCGAATACAGAAATGGACCTAAACTTTCGCAACACAGTAGATCCGTCGGCCAAGCGATATGAACTAAAAAACGGCCTATGTCGCTGGATCTCGAACCGAAAACCAAAAGACAAAAAAGAGAATCATGTTTTCACAAAAAGTGCCGCCATGGGAATTCGCGGAACAGATTTTGAGATTTTACATGATGAATCTACTGGATCTACCACCTTGGTAGTTTTTCAAGGCGAAGTGGAATTTCGATCCCTATTGGATTCTTCAACGGTTCTGGTAAAGGCGAACCAAACGTCTAGAGTGGGAGGACAATTTGGGAAATCGGTTTCAAAACCCAAAGAACTGCACCCCGCCGAGAGAGAGGAAGCAGAGGCGCGACTCTCAAAGCATATGCCCACAAAGCTTCGAGAATCGGATTCTGAAACGTACTAAAAAAAAAGGCCCCCAATCAACGGGAGCCCTTGGATACCTAGTCTTTACCACCGCATTCTATCCAGGGGGTGCCCCCTGAATGTGACCCTCGGCTAACTGGTTACGATCCGAGATGCACGGTTTTTTCCTCACATACGCTTTCATGCAGCGTACCTCCTTTGAAAGTTTTCAAACAATCAGTTGGTCCTGACCTTGGGCGAATTTCTGCGGATAATTTTTAAATGTTTCCGCGCTTTTTGATTTCCGAATACTTACTGCGAATGGCATCAAACAAAGTGCCACTTTCTTCGCCATGAATATCGCTGCCTAGCTGATCGGTGCTCGCGAGATCGCGGCCTTCCTCATCGAGACCTAGCTCGCTTGCGAAGCTGGAACTAGTATCGGCGCCGCTGGCGCTATCCTCTAAACTAGCGCTCTTACTTTTTAGGCCCAAAAAGGGACGACCCCCACTGCTTCCACCGGAAGGCATTTCAAAATTATTGGGATCCATAATGCCGGCGTTTTTCTCTCCCATTTTAGAAGCTCCGGAGGAATCCTTGGAGCCAAAGCTGCCCGCTCCACCCATGGAAGAAGCTCCTGTAGTGCTCACGCCACCACTACTAGCGCCACCAGTGGAGCCTGGATCGGATCCACCCAAAGAGGAAGCCAGTGTGGGCTCCGCTTCGAACGATCGAGCTTGGTAGGCGGGAGCATAGCCGCTAGCAGCGTTCGTTCCATCCACTCCAGTGGATGCGCCAGAGCCGAAACCAACCGAGCCTCCAGCCGCTGGGTTCGAAGCGGATAGTTTTGCGGAAGCTAACGGAGCTGGCTTCGATACAGTTGAACCGTAAGGGTTGCTGGAACCCGCACCGGCACCTTGCCCCTGCATCATTTGTTGCATCAAAGGACCAAGCGCTTGAGCGGCCTGCCCCAAGGCTCCGGCCATTTCGCCAAGAGTGGAGCCGGCTTTGCCATTGGCCTGAGCCACAGCTCCAGAATCACGTGAACCAGAACTACAGGCATCTGAAACTTTTTGAGCATCATCCTGGTTGAGAGCACCGTTACAAACGGAGTCCACTGCTTTTTTATCACAGTCCGCAAAAATCGACTGTGCCTCTTTAGCCAAAGCTTCTCTTGCGGCGTTACTTTGGCTTCCGGTATCAGTAGCGCCCTCGGCTCCAACGGTCTGTCCAAGCTGCGAACCTGTTGCGGCGCTCGTTTTCCCTGTTTGGGCAACTGAAGTAGTTCCTGCTACTGTGGCTGCCGTATACTTGCCTACAATTTCTTTAATTTTGGGTAAGCCTGCGACTGCGGTTCCTGTCAAATGATTGGCGCAACTTGTACACTGGGCCATCGCCGATGGGGGAGCCCCCGCACACTTTGACATTGCCCCCTGTGCCGCGGCATTCGCCTGATCTACATAAGGCATTACGGAGGTTAATTCAGGCGCCATCGCGTAAGAAACACCAGGTACAAAGGGAACAATAGAGAGCAGCGCCAAAGTGCTCCAGTTTGTTTGTTTTCGAAAAAACTTCATTTGTTCCCCCTTTGTCAGCTCCCTGACCAAATCTTAAAAAAAGACCCAAAGTCAGACGGAGTGATCCCCTATCTCTATTATCGACCACTTTACACGGTTTCTTGAGTCGATAGAAAAACCTCTTTAAAATTCAGATAGTTAAGAGAAAAATTCCAGGCTTTTGTTTATCGATTTATCAGAAAAAAACCGAAAAAGAGCCATAGAATCGCCCGCGAACAAACACCAATCTCCAGGCCCCTTGCCCCCCTTTCCAGACCAGAAAATTCGCATCCTCGTTTTCAAACGATTGGCTTTCCGGTAAGTAGGCAGAGCAACGGAGGGATACCGGCAATGAAGAACCCTATTTTCTTGAGCTTTCTTTTACCCGTTTTGGCCTTGGCCAACCCCAAACCCTCGGCCACGAAACCATTCGCCGAAAGAAACCTATCCAGCCCCAGAGCGTCCACCTTGGTTCCTGCCCCCGAACTTTTTGCCCGCATGGCTCCAAACACCAAACGCTGCTTTGAGGCGAGGTTAGAGGCATCTTCTCCCCTAGAAGCCGTCACCGCTCAGTTGTTCCGCGACGATTCCACCCCCGAATACCCCACCTTTGGCCTCGAGCTAAAAACCCAGCTCAAATCTCAAAAGAAATTCTTTTCCACATTTTTCCTCTGCTCGGAAGACAGCGCAGAATGTTCGGTGGAATGCGATGGTGGATTGGTAGAGTTGTTTGGAAAAGATCAAGAACTTGAAGTTCGCTCCAAGGGCTTTGTTCTCTCGGGATCCTGCGACGGCAGCAATACGGTTACGTTTCCTGGAAAAAAGAACCAGACCCTTCACTTTCAAGAATTAGCTGTTTGTCCACAACAGCCATAGGCCGAAAATCGAACAACTGACAAATGCTAGAACCCTGGCCGAGAAAGCGCGTTTCCTCTTAAAGATCGTCGGCGTCCGCGCCGCCTTTTCGCTCAATCATGCCTTTATCGAACAATAGATACGTTCGGATAAAGGGATCCAAGGCTCCATCCAAAACATCGTCAGCAGAGGAAGTTACTTCTCCCGTGCGGTGGTCTTTCACCATTCTATAGGGATGTAAAACATAGGAACGAATTTGGCTTCCCCACTCCACGGCTTTTTTCGAAGCCTCCACGGCCGCCTGCTTTGCCCGTTCCTCTTCTAAGTAACGCTCGTAAAGCCTGGCCTTCAATACCTTCATGGCAGTGGCTCTGTTTTTAATTTGCGAGCGTTCGTTTTGGCAAACAACCACTAATCCCGATGGAAAGTGAGTAATACGTACTGCAGAGTCCGTGGTGTTTACGCCCTGCCCCCCAGAGCCTCCCGATCGAAACACATCCACTCGAATGTCACTTTCTTTCACTTCAATATTTACATCGTCGTCCACTTCTGGAGACACAAACACAGAGGCAAAACTCGTATGTCTTCTTTTATTGGAGTCGAAGGGCGAAATTCGCACCAGGCGATGCACTCCCACTTCTGCTCGCAGTAGGCCGTAGGCGTAGGTTCCAGTGATGAGCATGGTAGCACTTTTAATGCCCGCCTCTTCCCCTGGCGAAACTTCCACCACTTCGTGGCGAAATCCTTTTTTGTCACACCAACGCTGATACATCCTTAAAAGCATTTGCGCCCAATCCTGGCTTTCCGTTCCACCGGCGCCGGAATTGATGTTCAAAAAGGCATTCCTTCCGTCATTTTCACCACCCAAGAGAGTGCGGGTTTCCATTTCCTCTAACTTAGGAATGGTGTCTTGAATGCCGGATTCTAATTCCGTAAGCAAAGAGGCATCGGCCTCTTCTAGAAACATTTCTAAAAGAGTTTCAGAATCTTCCACTTTTTGGCGGAGATTTTTGTATTCCGATAACACCGTAGAGATATTGGATTTTTCTTTTTGGATTTGCGAGGCCTTCCGGTTGTCTAACCAAAAGGAAGGGTCTGCCTCTAGGGCTTGAATTTCACCGAGGCGACGCTCTTTTGTTTCCACATCAAAGCGACCTCCCCAGAGCGTCGATTTTCGTTCTCTGTTCGATTAAGATTTTTTTGGCTTCGTTGGCGCTAAATTCCATTTCTTGAATATAGGGAGTTCGTTCAAAAAAACAAACCTTTTTCAAGAAAGTTTGAGGCGGAGGGCTTCTTTTAGAGGTTCTAAAAATGCCCAGATCCCCCGATACCTGGCGGTGGATTCATCAAGGCCCTCAAGAGACTGAAGCATTTTTTCACACTTTTCTTTTTCCGTGGCCACTTCACGCAAGGGATACAAATGGGTGCGAATGGAAAATGCCACCGCCTTGGACTTTGGAAGGCGCGACAAGGTTTGGCGCTCCATGCGCAGGAAGGTTCTTTCCAAAACATTGCCAGAATGGATTCCATCCTTTGGCGGCATGGGCCCTGGACAAAACAGCTGATCAGAATCGTGAATGGTCCAATTGAGTCGCCACATGGGTTTTTCCACGGTGAGACGATCTAAAAAGTTTTGAGCAGGTTGGGCAATGCTGGAAAAATGAGGAACATGTTCATGAATAGCGTCGGACTTTTTCCCTATTTTCTCCCGTAAATCCCAGCGAGAGGGAAAACACACACTCGCCGCCCTCAAAGAAGTGCTTGAATCTAACAAACACCAATCTTCCTGTGTCCAAAGAGAAAGCTCTTCCATGGCGCGCTCTGGATCTCGTTCCTCTTTTTGGGGCGCCAATTCGAGGCCATGAAATTCTCGTAAATGGCCGTGGAGTTTTTCTCGGAGTTCAAAAATCGCAGCCGCCATTTCCGGTTGAACGATCAACACCTGAGATCGATGTTTTTCTAAAAGAGTTTTTTTCAACTGCAGGTGCATGGGGCGTTTGGCGCAAACTTCGATCCATTTTGCCGTTTCTAACGGTCGCAGACCCATTTGGGGTTTGTAGTTTTCGCCAGTGAAAGGAAAATACGAAATTTCCATGGCAAACAATTTGCCTGAGCAAAGGTTCCCTTGCCAAGGAGATTTGCCCCTCCGTAATGGGATTTTGAAAAATTTCGTAAACAATGCCCATGGCCAACTTTAAAAGTAAACAATGGAACAGATCTGATCGGAAAGTTTCAGCAACAATCGGAAAGTTTCAGCAACAATCGACAAGAGCAGCCGTCTCTAGGACAGACAAGTTTTCAAGCGTAGAGACCCCACCAGCTCTCTCTAAAATCGAAAACTAAAGTTGCCGGAAAACATATAACGTTCACGTCCCGTTAAGATAAAGGGACTTCTCACCGTACCGAACAAGGAAGCCTCTAAACCGGCGCCAAACCAATTGATGGGCCACAACATGAATCCTAACGTATGTTGAAAGTAGCGGTAGGATCCTGGATCCACTTTGATTTCCCCAATGCTCGCTAAATCTACGCGCTTTTCTGGATAACGAACGTAATTAAATCTCGTGAGGAAATACGGTTCAAACCAATCCATTTTGTAGCTCACGATGGGACCAAAGTATCCGTAGAATCCTTCAAAGCTTAAACCCGTTCCCACAAGTCCGGCAAAAGAGAACCCCTCTTCTTTATTGTTGATGATGGCGTATTTTGCCCAGGCTCCGTATTCAATAACTTCATATTGGAAACCTAAATCAAACTCTTCGGTGAGACCGATGGAATATTTCAACGAAGGCAACCAGGGTCCTTTACCAAAACCCAAAGTGGAGCCCGCGCTCAATAAGCTCTCCCCTTTCCCGTTGGAACGGGCCGTCACGTGGTTCGATAGCGGAGCCACGGCGCAACTAGAGAGAAAAACCAAGGAAGCGAGCAGGAAAAACTTCATAATCCTCCAAACAAATCTACAGTAAACTCGATCGGCACTTTAAACAATCGAGATCCTAGTTTAAGTTGCAGATATGATTATTTTAACTGGCGCCGCAGGATTTATAGGCAGTCACTTTTTTGATGCCTTCAACAAGGAAAAACTCTTGCTGGTGGATAAGCCCGAACATTTTCGTGAGCGCAAAAATATTCCTTCATTGGATGCCGATTTAGGAGATTGGTCCAAAGGTCACGAAACGTCCTCTCAACCCCACCGCATCCTAGACCGAGAATATTTCCCCAAAATTTTGGAAAAAATGGGGCCCCGCTATTCTCAGGAAAAAAGTGATCAAGTGTATTTTCGCCCTGGGGAAAAAGTTGATTGGGTCTTGCATATTGGGGCCTGCACCGACACAGCAGAAACTCGAAAAGACTATTTGAATAAATGGAACCTAGATTATTCAAAGGCTATTTGGAATTGGTGCGCAAAACACAAAGTTCCCCTAGTCTACGCCAGTAGTGGAGCCACCTACGGCAATGGCGAAAATGGATTTTCCGATTCCTGGGAGACGGCTCAAAAACTAAAGCCGCTCAACGCCTACGGACAGTCGAAACAAGATTTTGACCTTTGGGCCAAGGCAGAATCAGACAAAGGCAATGCCCCGCCCCAGTGGTACGGACTCAAGTTTTTTAATGTGTATGGTCCAAGGGAATCTCACAAGGGACCCATGGCCAGCGCCGTTTTACATTCCTATCGATATATCCAAAAGACAGGAAAATGCCGCTTATTCCGCTCGCACCATCCGAAAGTAAAAGACGGGGAACAAAGCAGAGACTTCATCCACGTGAAAGACATTATTCAGCTCACCCAGTTTTTGATGGAGACCCAACCAGTCAGTGGTCTTTACAACTGTGGCACTGGCAAGGCCCGTACTTTTTACTCCATGATGGAGGCCCTTTTTGCTTCCCTAAAAATGCCTATGGAAGTGGAATGGGTGGACACTCCTGAACAATACCGAAAGGCCTACCAATACTTCACCGAAGCAGACATGAGCAAAATGAAGTCTGTGGGTTATGCGAAACCGTTTTTTTCCCTGGAAGAAGGCGTATCCGATTACGTGAAATGGCTTTCGGAGCACAGCCCTAAGCCCCGGGATTTTCAGTAAAATCATTTGATCAATCGCTAGCTAGCTGCAGAAAACAGATGCGCTTTTGACCCTTTGGCAAACCGACGAGTCAGTAGAAACTTCCTACACAAAAACTTCAGTGATTTCCTCATTCTTCCGAAAAGGCATGAAAGGGGAATCGCCTTATGACTAGTTTGCTTTTATCGCTGGTTTTGTCTGTAACGTCTTTCGCCTATTCGATCGATGAAAACGCCAGCCAGTGGCAATCGGGAAAAGAAGCTTTGGAAAACTGCAGAGCCGCTGGTCACGGAGACCAATGCGAAAAATTCATTTCCACCAAAGATCGAATCGATGCTTCCGCTCTGGAGGGCTGCCTAACGTTTAAGTCTGAAGAAGATTCCGAGGTCAAGGGCTCCGACAGCGACGTTCCTCAATACGAAATTTCTCGCGGTGGTTTTGCCAGATACGGCCAATGCTTAGAGGCCACGAAAAATCGAGTGTTTCATCCGAAAGCTCTTTCACTATGTTCCGTCATGAATGATTTTTTGCAGCATTTAGAATGTTTGCAAGTGTCTGAGAATAATGCCTTTCACAGCGGAACGGTGGATTCTTGCTTAAAGCTGAGCTACCAAAGCACCGTGCAGGGCCTAGAATGCTTACGATCGGTGCGTGGCCGGGTTCTATCCGATGCACAAAAAAAGAAGTGTGAAACGGCTCCCTTTCAAAAGAGAGCCGCTTGTTACCAGTCAGGGGAAGAGCGAGAATTGGCTAGTTGCCAGACGGGACTATCCAAGGTGGAAACCAAATTGGAAGCCTTAGCTTCTAGTCGCACGGTAGGTAAAGACCTCAAAAAGAGCATTGCCCCTCTTTTAGAGGCCATCCGCGAAAACCACCCTTCTCAACGAGGCGCACAATAATAGACTTTCCTCCGCGGAAATCTTGAAACCTAGCCAAAGTTCGTCTAAGGTTGGGACTCTTTCAGAGATGATGGGCGTTTAGCTCAGTTGGTAGAGCACCTGCTTTGCAAGCAGGGGGTCAGCGGTTCAACTCCGCTAACGTCCACCAAACAAAATCCGGTTTCACCCACAGGGTGGAAGCGGATTTTTTGTTTTTGGATGATGTTGGCAGTTTGGGGAACCGTTGCTTTCCCCACAGCGGTTCACAAAACGACCATGAAGTTTCTTTTGTAACACTCAATAATTTTTATTCTATTTATCCTTATAGCCATTATTAGCCCTTTTTATGGGGTTAAAGCCACTTCGGTATCTTCCGAAAGGAGCACGCCCCTCAATTCTTCATAGGAGTCTTATGATTACAAAAAATTTCCTCACTCTCATTACTCTAATTGGGCTTTCCTCCTGTAGCGTGGCCGGCACAAATAACACTCAAACCGTATCCCAAACGGAAGAAGGTAATCGAACGGTTGCTGCTGCCATAGACGATGGCATCGATCGCGTGGCCACATCTTGTGGATTCGATGGAGATCTACTTGCTCTGGAAAACATCTCAAACAAGGTAGTTCCCGATCAAGCCAAACTACTTCGTGGACACGGCAAAGTATTGCAGACTTTTTTAACGGAAGATGGCCGCCTTGTGATTGTGGACATGACCGATAGAAACTGCGAATACGATCACTTAAAGCTTTTTCATGGTGAAATTGACAAAACCATCGCCATTGGTCGTCAGCTCTTTATGATTGTAAAGTCCAACAACAGAAACCTAACGGGTCATTTGTATATGTTGGAACCAGATCCAAAAGCGGACATCCCCTATCGCCTCTACCGCGTTCGCGGAAAAAATGGAGTGAACTTTGATCGAGTGGCAAATATTCAAGCAAAAAACCAAGACGGTCGCAGGCAGTTAGTAGTCATTGGAGCGAACGGAAGACCCTATGCAGGGGCCAATGGTTTACTTGATGTGAACGCTAATGGTTTCGCAAAGTTTCATCTTGAGGCCATGAGAATTCACGATGGCCGAAGAGTCGCCCACAGCAAATTACCACAACTCCAGCGCATTCAACCAAATGTTCCAGAGTTGATCATTCTTCCTCGTGTTAGCACCACCTGCACCGTGCAACAAAAGTGGGAATACATCTTCGGAATTTTACCTTGGTCCTACGAAGAACAAATCACTTGCAGATAAACAAATAAAAAAACCGGCGAGTTATCGAACTCGCCGGTTCTAAATGATCCACATAGACACTTCTATTCGAGTCTTGCGTTTACGGGGTCAACAACTCCCCATTTTTTCACGTTCCAGAGAGCCTTACCATTCTTGGATTCTTTTCCAGGATTCTGGGTTGAACCAGTGTTTAGCTCCTTAAGCACGTGAGTCGATTTCGTGCTTTCGCCATTGTTAGCAAAAGCACTGAGCGAAACGGGGCCTATAGCAAGCAGAGCAAGTACGATTAGTTTCATCATGGTTCCTCCTAGCGGTACCAAAACATTTCTTTTCTTTCTTCCAGTTTATCGCCGAAAAACCTTCATCAAGGAAATTGATATTATTGATGAGCCCATAGAGAAATTCGAATCAACCCCAATCCCCCGAAAAAAGGGGCCTAATGTCGAAGACTTAGTAAAGAACCTTCGTTTATAGAGAGCAACAATCAGAAGTACACTCTAGAATTGCGAAAAATAGCCGCAGCCATTTCTCCAATCGCCCCTTAAATTCTACACGGTTTTCGAGGACTTTCTCCTTGCTGCCGGGGCAATTCTCCACATACGATTTTAGGGAGAGGAAACTCCACCATGCGATTACTCCTAACTTTTTTCATTTTCAGTTTTTTTCTAACGGATCTGCCGGGCTTTTTTCTAGAAAGCTCATCCTCATCGCAATCTTCATCGGTTTTTTCAGCTTCCTACGCTCAAGCAGCAACAAAGAAAAAGAAATCACAAAAAAAGCGCTATAAACAACCGTCGGGAAAAAAAGCGCCCGGCTGCAAAGACTTTCCTCGGCCTGCGCTATGCTCTGGCATCAAGGCCAAAACCGATATTTATGTGGTCCCCGAAATCTGCGAAACCTTGAAGGCAAAACCGAAATGTTTTGCCACCATTGGATACCGAAGCTGCCGAACCAATTCTAAAATTCGAGGCGCAGCCAGACGTTCTGCACATCTCTGTGGCAAGGCCGTAGATATTCGCTTGAACACCTGTAAGCTCGGTGACTTTCATGGCAAAGGCTCTGCTAAACATCGCCACTACGAAATCGGAAAATGCTATTAGTATTTAGGAGTACATAATGAAAATTTTTCTTCCACTCGCTCTTATTTTTGCCCCTTCCTTAGTCTTAGCAAATGAGCCTGTGTACAACCAGAAGCCACCAAAGTCCTACTGCATTCCGGTGGAAACGGTGGACAGTCGCATTCGCTCCTGTAACGACAACAAATTATTTTTCGACGCTGCGAAACGATGTTTTGATGATTTCCAGAAGCTAAAAAGAAAAGTGACGCTTCAGCTTCAAGCAAAGCTTTCGAAAGCTGCAAAACAACAAAGCGCAAACTTCCAGGCCAGTGAATCTGATACCAACGAAGCAGCCATTGCCCACGCGTATTTAATTAAAATTGGGGCACAAGCCGTTGAAGAGTTAGATGACTATTTTGACTTCTTTGAACATCCAGCCGACGCAGAAACTGACGAAGAAGTTTTGGAAGAGCCTTGCTACATTCAACCAGCAGATAGACTAAACGATTTGGTAAACGAATTAGAAGACCAAGTAGAAGAAATGAAGGCCGCAAAAGCGATGGAACTCTTTCTTTCCAAAACCTCTGGCGCCCGAAAATCGAATTTAAATTCTTTAAACGAAACCGCCCCCATCCAAGGCGGGGACACGCCTTCCAGTCCATCAAAAGTTCCCACAGGAAAAACGATTCGTAAGTCAGATATTTCCGGAACTGAGGAGAAGAAGAATCCTTAGAAGCAAGGCTGTTCGGACGAAGGCCTGTGGGGAGTCAGCACAGAAACCATCGCTATGGCCTTAAGCTTCTCCCTCATAAATGCCAACGTAAGGCAATTCTCGGTATTTTTGGCCGTAGTCCAATCCGTAACCCACCACAAATTCATTGCCAATTTTAAAGCCAGAATACTCCACTTTTACATCCACCTTCAAAGCCTCGGGCTTTTCTAAAAGCGCGCAGCAGGCCACGGAAGCGGGATTTCTTACTTGAAGCAATTCTCGCAAATATTTAAGGGTCAAACCTGAATCCACAATGTCTTCTACGATCAAAATATGGCGTCCATCTAGAGGTGTGCTGATGTCTAGACCCATCTTCACTTCACCGGAAGACGTTTTGGCATTTCCGTAACTAGACACACTCATGAATTCGCACTTAATGGGAACCTTCATTTCTCGAACAAGGTCGGCAAAAAACAAAAAACTGCCTTTAAGAACACAAATCATGGTGAGCTCTTTGCCTTCATAGTCTTTACTGATTTGCTTGGCTAGTTCTTGAATGCGAGAGGCAAGCTGTTCTTTGGAAAGCAAAACACGAATTTTGGCCATAAAAATCTCCCCCCTCTGCTTAATGCATTTTGGAGAAGATTTCCAAAGTTATTTCTTTTTTGCTGCCAGCATTTTGGAAAAAAATCCCAATTCCTTCTCTTGCACTTGCAGACCAGCCCCAGCCAAAAGTTTCTCCATGGGATTTTTCGTGTAATTGGTGAAAAAAGGCTCGTGAAACTCTTTCGGAAATCTTCGCAAAGGCTCCGCAAAATTAGGATTATCTTCTTCCTGCAATGCGTCCACCATGACGAAGAGTCCGCCTTTTTTCAACACGCGCTCCGTCTCTAACAGAACCTTCTCGCGAATGGCCTTTGGAAGCTCGTGAAAGAGAAAAACGGAACAAACCACATCAAAGGTGGAGGCGTCGTAATCTAAATTTTCGCCAAGGGCGTGTTCAAATTTCACACCTTTCACTCGTTTGGCCGCCAAATCCAAATAGGGCTCACTAATATCCACGGCGGTGATCTCGGCCTTTGGAAATGCCAAGGACAAAAACTGTGTGGTGCTACCGGCCCCACAGCCGATTTCCAAAATTTTTCCTTTCCCGTTCTTTAGCTGTTTTGCAATGGGCTCCAGGCACATCCTTCTCATGGCATCTGCTCCGCCCACAAACAAAAGCTCCACTTGGTGTTCGTAGAGATCCGCAGACTCTTGACTCAAATAACCGTCGGGCTGGAAATGAAAATTTCTTTGGTAGTATTCTGGCAACGTTCTTTTTTTCTTTTGAGCCTCGCTGGAGAACACTTTGGTCTTCTTTCGACTCCTACGATCTGCGGCTTTCATGGTTTCAAAAAACAATTTTGGCAGTCGCTGAAAATGAGCCAATGGTGAGGCGCCAACCTCTCCCATCAAAAGAACTTTTGCTGGATACACTCCACGGCGAATGCGTTCCGCATCTTTTTGAAAGAGCTCCATCAGAGACTTCCGAATGGATAAAAATAATTTAATGTCTGTGAAGGGAAGTTTAGGAATTTTGCCCGTGGCTAAAAAATCTGCTACCGGAATCAACAAAGATTCTGCAGTAAAAAGACCCGCACGCAATCGTAGTAGCCCTAAATACAAACTTTCCATCATCTCTCCTTTTCACTCTGGCTGGATTGAGGTATCCCTATTTGGCATGGATTTCTCCATTATAGAAATGAAGAACTGGATTCAATCCGACCCTCAGCTTTCTAGTATCTACAAAACGCTGGAAAAAAGCGATGGCGCCGATGCCGCACACGATCTCTCTCACTTGTATCGAGTGGCCCATTGGGCCCTTTTTTTGAATGATCAAAAAGAGCCCCCAGCCAAAGTTGTAGCTGCCGCCCTTCTCCATGATCTCATCAACTTACCCAAAAACCATCCAGACCGCGCCAAAGCCTCTTCCCTCTCTGCAGAATCTGCGGGACCCATCTTAGAAAAAAGTGGCTTTGCTCCAACGGATATCGCCGATATTCAATCGGCCATTAGAGATCACTCTTATTCTCGGGGAAAAATCCCAGAAACTTTTTTAGGCAAAATCCTACAAGATGCCGATCGACTAGAAGCCCTCGGCGCCATAGGTTTAATGAGAGTCATTTCCACTGGCGCACGAATGGGTACAAAGTATTTTCATCCAGCAGATCCTTGGGCCAAATCCCGCGCCCTCGACGATCAAACTTTTTCCGTCGATCATTTTTTTACCAAACTTTTGCTTCTAGAAAACAGCTTCCATAGCCCAAAGGCCAAAGAAGAAGCCAAAAAACGCACGGCCTTTTTGAAAAGCTTTCTTGAGCAACTTGGCCACGAATTAGGAGAACCATGCCCATGAGACTTTTAGTAGTTGAAGACGAAAAGAAAATGGCTGCCTTTCTAAAAAAAGGATTGATGGAGGCGGGCTACTCCGTGGATCATGCTGCTTCTGGCGCCTCCGCTGAAGCGTTGGCTGGAGAAAACACCTACGACTGTCTCATCTTAGATATTATGCTTCCCGATCAAACGGGTTTCGATACCGCTGCAAACCTTAGAAAGGAAGGCTATTCAGGCCCCATTCTTTTTCTTTCTGCGCTTTCTGGCACCAAAGACAAAGTTCGTGGTCTAGACGTGGGCGGCGACGACTATCTCACGAAACCTTTTTCCTTTGACGAACTCTTGGCCAGGGTTCGGGCGCTTTTGCGACGAAAGACCGATCAGGTGAGCACCGTGATTCGCTTTCTCGATCTTGAAATGGATCTAGTAAAAAGAAAGGTGAAACGAGGCGAGAGAAATATCGAACTCACCACCAAAGAATTTTCGCTCTTAGAATACTTCATGAGAAATCCCAATAAACCCCTCTCGAGAACTTCCATTGCAGAACATGTTTGGGACGTACATTTTGATAGCGATTCCAATGTGATTGACGTTTACATCAATATGCTTCGCAAAAAACTTTCCACGCCAGAGGAGCGAAAGCTCATTCATACCATCGTAGGAGTGGGCTATGTTCTCCGGGAAGATTAAAGAAAGAATCCGTCAGTTCATTTATTCCATTCGAATGCGCCTCACAGTAATGTATTTGGCGCTTTTGGGAATCACTTTGGCCGTTTTTTGTACGGTTCTTTTAAAACTCTTTGTCAGAAACCATCAGCAAGAATTTGATTTTGCCCTCTACAACCACGCCGTGGATGTGGCGCAATCGATTACGGTGGATTTTTTTGGAGATTTTGTTTTCACTCCCAACGCTCTTCTCGCGAAAGAAAAAGTTTTCCCCTTTTCTTTGGGAAAATCCTTTGCTCAGGTGGTTTCCCCTGAGGGCCAAATCGTGGCCAGATCCGCAAATCTAATGGACCAATCGCTTCCCTTCCCGAACGAAGATTGGCAAGCCCTCTTTCGAAGAGGTCATGTTTACCGAACCCTGACGGCGAATGATCTGCAATCCATCACCACCGCCATAAAAGGAGAAAATTACCGACAAATTCTCTTTATGGTGAGAAGAGGAAAACCGCTTTTCATTCTACAAATCGCCGTTCCCATGACGCTATTAGACCGCGAGAAAAAAGATTTAATTGAATTCTTCATGATTGGCATTCCCATTAGCCTATTGCTCGCAGGAATTGCGGGATTTTATTTGGCCGGGAATGCATTGGCTCCCGTGAGAAATCTCATTCAAAAAGCCTCAAAGTTAAATCCATCAAATCTTTCAGAACGTTTGCCAGAACCTTCCACAGAAGACGAAATTCGCATGCTGACGGTAACCTTAAATAGCCTATTAGGGCGCATCGAAAAGGCCTTTGAAAGCCAAGAACACTTTATTGCCGATGCCTCGCACCAGCTAAAAACCCCTTTGGCCATTCTTCGTGGCGAGCTCGATGTTTTCCGCGCCAAGGAAAGGGCCCCAGAAGAAATCCACGCCTTTTTCGATTCAGCCACTCAAGAACTAGAGCATTTGTCTCGCCTTGTAGACGACCTTCTCACCCTAGCGAAAATCGATGCCGGCGCCGGATCTCTTTTGTTGAGGAGCGTGCGACTCGATGAAATATTGCTGGAAACCATTTCTCGTTTTGAACTACTGGCCAAAAAGAAAAATATTTCCATTCGCTTCAATATGGAAGATAGAACCTCAGGTTCTGATGATCATCACTTCGAAATTCAAGGCGACTCTGACCTTATACAAAGTTTATTTAGGAACCTCGTGGATAACGCAATTAAATATTCTCCGGAAAACTCTTCCGTGGAAGTAGAACTCATCAACGAAAAAGAAGAAATTGTGGCTTCCATCAAAGATTTCGGCGCTCCTATCCCCGAAGAAACCAAAGAAAGACTCTTTCAGCGATTCGAAAGAGGAAATTTGCGGGTTGGTGGCGTAAACGGAACCGGATTAGGCCTCACCATCGCCAAACGAATCGCCGAAATGCACTCAGGTAACATATTGATTTTCCAAGAGAAAACTCCAGGAAAATCCTTCCGCGTCGCGATGAAAAAGAATTAATCTCCTTTTCATCCTGTTTTAACCCTCGCTCGATATTGTGTGTTTATGGAAAGACGGATTCTTTCCGGGGCCGAAAGAAATTTCGGTAGCAAACGATAACGTTGAACGAAAGATAAGGCGTGGCGATGGGTACAGGGAGGAAAATACTAAAGGAGTTTTACGTCGGGTTTCTCCTCCTGTTGGTAACCTTCCTGTATCTGTCGCGTTACTTGCCAGACAAACGAGATTTTGATCCATCACCAAAGGAAGTAAAGGCAACTCTACTTCCTGATATTTCTGAAGCGAAAGGAGAAATACAAGGTTAGGGAGTCGAACTTCTCCAAAAAATAGTTCCCCGGGGCTCAAGCGCAATCATACCCTCCATCAAACCACCACTGCGCTTGGGCCCTTTTTTTCCACTTCTCTCATGGCTTTCACCCTTTCCACTAAAGGCGGGTGAGTATATTCCAAAAAAACCACCAATGGATGAGGATACAAATTACTAAATTGATCGGCGCTCAGTTTTTTCAAAGCCGAAATCAAATCTTTCGCACTCCCCACGGCCTCAACGGCAAAACGATCCGCAGCGAATTCATTGAGGCGAGAAATTCCGTTCTGCAGAAACTGCACAAAAAAGAAAATCATAGGAAATAAGAAAAACGCTAAAAGAGCAGTGCTATGAAATGTCACAGTCAAACCCAATCCTTCATAGGGCTGAGGAAACTCTTTGAGTTCAGAGAAACAAAAGAGCATGAATCCCGTAACCAAAATGGATCGAACAAACCCAAAAGGGATGTGCCATAACTTTGCGTGACCGATTTCATGAGCCAAAACGGCAACGAGTTCTGGCACCGAGTGCTTTTCTACTAACGTATCAAACAAGACAATTTTTTTGTTCCGCCCAAATCCCGTAAAAAACGCGTTCGCCTTCGAGGAACGTCGAGATCCATCGATGGTATAAATATCTTTCAAGGGGAACTGCATTTTTTTTGCCATAGCCAAAATCGCTTCCCGTAGCTCCCCTTGCGGAATGGATTCCATTCGGAAAAAAAGCGGCAGTAAGAAAACAGGAGCCAAATATCCCATTAAAATCTGAAAGGTCGTAACTACTCCCCACACCATCCACCAAGCATTCTCGGGATAACGATCAAAAAGAATAAGAATGGAAAGGAGAAGAGGTGCAGCCAATACCAAAGTTAAAAGGAATTCTTTCGCTTTGTCTGACCAAAATACCCTGGCCGTAGTGCGATTAAATCCGAATCGCTGTTCTAAAGAAAATGTGTGATAGGCATCAAAGGGGATTTGAATTCCCCACTGGATAAGAAATAGGACTCCCAAAAAGAAAAAACTCGTGGCAACGGCGGAATCGCTTGTGAGCGTCTCTTCTAGCTTCAAATACATTCCAAAATGCAAAACCACCAGAATCACAAGGACCAAAAAACCAGATTGAACGAGAGAGAAGAGTCCTTTTGCCCGTAAGTATTCCAAGGCCTTATCTTTTCGCTGGGGAGACCACTCCTCGGAAAAATCCGGATGATTTGGCGCAACGCGAGAATACTGAAGGTTCAGGGAAAAAAGCCCAAACTCCAGAATCCATCCCGCTATAACGATGCTGGTTAGTATCAAGATCCACATAAGTTACCCCTTCTCTGACGACAGATTCCTCTCTATTAGATATACTGGAACCATGGATAAATTTCTAAATGCAAACCCCAATCCCCTATCCTTTTTTGAACATTTACAAAAACGTGGATTGATTCACGATCATACCCCCGCGCTAGTGGAATACCTAAAAAGCTGTCACACCTCGGGCATGATTCCAAAAGTGTATTGTGGATTTGATCCTTCCTCCTCTTCTCTACAAGTGGGGAATCTTCAAGCGGCGATGCTACTTCGCCGAGCTCAAGTTCATGGAGTACAACCTATTATTCTGTTGGGTGGAGCCACCGGTCTCATCGGAGACCCTTCAGGAAAAAAAGAAGAGCGGGTTCTCTTAGACAAATCCGTAGCGGAAAATAATTTAAAAAAAATCCATGCTCAGCTTGGAAAAATCTTGGATCTCTCCCCCGGGAAATATCAAGCCAAGATCGTGAACAACTTTGATTGGTTTCAAGACTTTCGGTTTCTTGATTTTTTAAGAGATGTAGGAAAATACATCACCGTCAACTATATGCTGGCCAAAGATAGCGTAAAAATTCGACTGGAAACCGGAATCTCGTATGCAGAGTTTGGATATATGCTGATCCAAGGCTACGACTTTCTACATTTGTTTGAAAAAGAAGATTGCAGAATCCAATTGGGTGGCAGCGACCAATGGGGAAACATGACCACTGGGCTAGAGCTCATTCGAAGAAAGCACGGCAAAGAGGGCTATGCTCTCTCAGCCCCTCTCATGACGGACGCAGCGGGCAACAAACTTGGAAAATCAGAAAAAGGCGCCATCTACCTAGACGAAAAAATGACGTCGCCTTTCCAGTTTTACCAATTCTGGCTACAACAGCCAGACTCTGAAGCACCAAAGCTCTTAAAGTTTCTCACTCTTCTTTCAGACAAATACATCGAAGAGCTGGAAGCACAAATCCAGACTCAACCAGAGGCTCGTGCGGCTCAAAGAGTGTTAGCCCACGAACTAACTCGCATGATCCATGGCGAGGAGGCAGCCCTTGCTTCAGAAAATGCCACCCGAGTGCTTTTCTCTAAAGATCCAAAGGTTTTCGATTCTCTCAGTGAACGAGGATTAGAGCTTTTGGCACAAGAAGTACCCAGTTCTAAATTCCCTGGTCCTACGCCATTATTAGACTTACTGGTTTCTTGCCAACTTTGCGCATCCAAGGGTGAAGCAAGAAGGCATATCAAGTCTGGTGCCGTTACCATCAATCGAACAAAAGTTTCCGACGAAAATATGAAAATCGAAGAAAGCCAGTTTGGACAAAAAAAGGTACTGCTTTTGGGCGTTGGAAAAAGCAATCTGCACCTAGTTTTACGATCATAAGCTCTGCCAGCCGCTTGTGGGACGGCTACAGTTTCGGCCACCTTTGCTGCGAGGGCGATAAAGCTAAGGCGAGAAGGCAAGGAGCAGAATTCTCTAGCGAATGATTGTGCGAACGCCGTGTTCCGTAACCACTAGATCCAACACTTGATCTGTTTCTTCGGCAGGCAAATTCTGTGGAGAAAATTGCCACTCAAAGGCCACTCCAATTCGTTTTCCGGGAAATCCCTCCAAGAATCGATCATAAAATCCTCTTCCCTGCCCCAACCTTCGCCCCTTGGTATCAAAGGCCAACAAAGGCACAAAACACGCCACAATCTTGTTTTTGGGACAAAGAGGCAGACTTTTTTTCGGCTCCAAAATTCCAAATGACCCCATTTCAAAATGAGATTTGTCCAAGGGATCAGCCTCGCGAAACTCCATGAGTCCTTTTGTGTCCAGCACTCTGGGAAAACAAAATGTTCGTTTAGACGGAAAAATCGAAGAAAGATCGGCCTCTCTGGGCTTCGCGCGATAGGCTGCCACGGGACCTGCCGGTAGGTTTTGCAGCACTTGCTCCAAAGCCGAGGCCAACTGGGCGTTCCATTGTTGAAAGTGTTCGTCGGGGAAACTGAGTTGCAGTTGACGGTAAAACCTTCGTCTTTCCTTTTTGGAATCCTGCATGAAACTTTCTTAGAGAGGAAATTCTCTTTCCAACTGCGTCAAGATCGCCATGGAGCGTTCTTTGACTTCATTCTTAAGGCTTTCCACTTCTGATCTCTCTTTCAATAGATCGTCGGCCAGATTCATAGCCAACAAAATAAGGATCTGGTGAGAAACGGGCTGTCCAAAGGGCAGAATCGTATTCAACCTTTGGTTCACAAATTCCGCTATTTCTTGCACCCGAGCGGGGTCCTGGTCGGTTTTTAAGGATAGACGCTGCTGGCCAACAGAGATTTCCACAGTCTTTTTTTGCAACATACCTAAACGATAGGGTTCTCCGGTTCCCGTGTCAAGACTACGAATCGTTTTACAAAAGCAAAATCATCGAGTAAATTCAAGCTTCTGGTGTTCAGGAGTAGCTCAGTCGGTAGAGCAAGTGACTGTTAATCACTGGGTCCCCGGTTCGAGTCCGGGCTCCTGAGCCAATTAAAAAAACCGTCGAAGCCCATGGCCTCGCCGGTTTTTTGTTTTTAAAGCGATCATTTTTTAGAAGAATTCGAAGACAACGCCCCCATCTTCCACTCTATTTCCGATCCGATTCCCAACGCATAAAGGTGACCCGATTCCCGTCGGGATCTTTGGCTCCGGTGACTACTCCACCAAAAGGAAGGTTCATGGGCGGATGATCGAATACCACACCTTCCCGGGATTTTTGTTCGTAAAACTCCTCTAGATTCGGCACGTGAAAACTAAAACTCACATTAGAAGCAAGCACAGGATCCGAAGCCGAAGTCCGTTGCCAAATAGCAAAATGCACGTCACCAAAATCTGCCTCTGCATGAGCTCCACCACCATGATTTTCTAACTTTAGAGGAATTCCTAATTTTTTATAGAATGCAATCAAACCTTCAGCATTCTTGGTAGAAATCAAAATGGCGTTAATAGCTCGAATCATTTTTTCTCCTTGGAAAATTATTTCGCCCAAAGCGATTGTTGAATGGACTCATCCCATTCTTGAATAGAGTATCCTCTCATTTTTTTTAAGTACTCATACCAGCTGCGTCCCTGCTCCAAAGATTTTTCCGAAGCTCTCGGTTGCCTCAGAACGTTGAGCAAATTCTCTCCATTGAGAAATAGGCCTTTCCCCTTTTCAAGAACGGGCTCCAACGCATCGGCAATTCGCATCCGATCGGCCTGCAAAAGATTCAAAGGACTAGCGTAGTCTTGTTGCACCCACTGAAATACCGGCACTTCGGAAAGCTTTGGGCACTCTTCTTTTAACTGAATGAGACGAGTAAAAAACTCTGGCAAGTGAAAGCAATTGTAGGCCGATAAGGTAAAATCAATGGAGACCGATCTTACGAAGGGTACTTTTTGAGTGTCTCGAAAGTTCCTCAAGAATGAATCAAACTTGGTTCCCCGAATCCATTCAAAAACTTGCCCCCATCCGTCCATACTGAATCCCATTTCAAAATTCAGAGATTCCAAATCTTTCATCCAATCTTCTGGAGCACGGGTTCCATTGGACTGTAAAAAGACGGCGAGATTTTTCTTTCGCTTACTGGAGCCATTCAACCTCTTCAAAAATTCTAAACAAGTGGGCTCGCGAGTTGGTTCTCCACCTTTGATGATGATGAGATCAAAATTTTCCACATGATCGAAAATTTCTTCCATCATTTGAGGAGTCATTCTCTTTAAGCTCTGAAATGGACCTGTAAAATTTCGGTACTGCAGCCCCTCTTCAATGGCTTTTTTATCATGAGCAAACCATGTGGTAGAAAACTCACTAGAACACATCACACAGGAAATATTGCAAAGGTTGGAAAAGGAAACTTCTAAATGCCGGATGGTGGACTTAGAACTCTCGAGAACATATTTTTTTGCGAGATCCACGCCGTACATATCGGCTTTTCTCTCCCAAGTCCTGGTCCTCCGGCTTTGTAGATTTCGATCCTCTTTATTTTTGCAACGACGACAGGAATCTGGCCACTTTCCGTCCAGCAACTCTTGATGGATCTCTTCACGAATTTTTTCAAAGGATTTGATTCCCCCCTCATGCCGAAGGGTAGAGGTAAGGCAAAAATGGGAATACCCTTGCGGATGCACCGCTATGGCATTGAGTGGCAAAAAACAGCCCTTTGGAAAACTTCCAGGATCTCCCGATCGAAACTCCATAGGGAATCTTTTCTCAACTCACCCTCTTAGGCAAGAGAACCTTTTTCAGGTCCAGGAAGGGCGATGGCCAAAGCCTGCATTACTTTCCGAAAATTTCCCTGCCCGTAGAGCCCCGCACGTAGTAGAAGAAACTCTTGCACACCGGCTTCGAGATCTTCCCGATTCCCTAAAAAATTTACCAAATCTTCCACCACTATAAACAAAGAGGCCAAGGGGTGGATTCGGGTAGAGGTAAGGCGATGAGGAAAACCTGTTCCATCGGGGCGCTCATGGTGCTGAGCAATAATATGGTCCACATCAGGAGGAAATTCCGTATTTCCCTCTAGTAGTTTTGCGGCTGCTTTCGGATGATCTACATAGGCCCCGATCGATGGAGAGTGATTCCCCGTTTTCCCAGCGGAACCTAACTCTTTCGCTGCTTGTTCATTCCTTTCCTGGGGAAAAGGATACACATCTTCGTCCACATAAATATCGTGCAAGAGAGCCGCCAGGGAAAGTTTATTGCGAGTAAAGTCCGAAGCCCACTCCAAGTAGTGTGTAATTCCACAGGCCAAGAACGCTATGGAACTAGAATGAGACGCAAAAGCGCCGTCCGCATCTTTTAGCTTCACTTCTAAAAGCTTCTTGAGCTCTGGCTGCTTGCTCACGGCTCGATGGGCCATCTCTAAACTTTGCTGGGCCAATCGAACGGTTTCTTGAGAGAAACCAAAGACCTTGATCAATTTCCGAGTGGACTCCAAGGCCTCGGCAGCGAAAGTGCCGTAGGCACCGGGCTCCAACTGTTCGTCTGCCGCGAGAAATAGTGCAAGAGACTTTTCGAAATCGTGAATAAATCGAGGAGCCTCTTTCTTTAAGAGGTAAAGGGTCACCACATTCTTTTTTAAGAATCGAAGTCCATCTTCTGGGGTGAACTCGGATTGGGGATGAAACACCTTAATAAAGTTCGTGTCCGACAACTTTAAAAAAAGATCAGAATTCACAAATCCCAAACGAATCAATAAAGAGAGGCGTACGGGCAAATATTTTTCCCCTTCAACTTCCTTATCGACCGCACCTTCGCTTTGAATGTGTTGTTGCAAAAACGCCAATAGCGCATCGTGGATGGCGGGCTTTGCAATGTAATTATCTATGGCGGGGAGCTTCTGGCGAATTTCTTCGAGATCGCAGCCGGAACAAAAAATAAAAGGAGTGCCAGGGTGGTTTTTCTCTAGATATTGATAAATCACATCGCCGCCACCATCAGGCATTCGGTAATCAGAGATACAAGCCAAAGGCTTACCCTCTTTTTGCACGATGGCGATAGCTTCGTTCCCGCTCTTAGCCATGTGGATGGGTCCCAGGAAAATCGTTTCCGCGGAAAGTTTCAGAATTTCGCGAAGGTCTTCTTCGTCATCCACTATAAGGAGGTAATCAGCCATCTTCTTTTCATTGTATCGAACTTTTGATTTCCTCGCGAAAAAGTCCGTAAAGATTTTCCATTGCTCCCACAGATCTAACATTCACCAAACATTTGTCGCACTAGCTAAGAACTTTTCTGCGGCGCAATCCGAGAACACGGTTTTCGGCCAATTCAAGAAGTATTTTTTGAAATCGGATTTATCCCCATTTTTTGCGGAGGGCCGATCCGGTACTGTGTAGGAAATGTGTAAGATTTGTGAGCAAAATTTCCGACGCATCGGTCATTTCGCCCCGCTTTCCAGAATTTTTTTTTCTCGAATTGACAGTCCTCACCACAACCGATAGCGTTTTCTTAAGACACTACCACCAGCGGTTGGCCCCTAGAGAGCGTCCCTCTCGAAGATGCCACCAGCAAGAAGGGCGAAGGGTCGAGGTCGCAGGGAAGCGAAACACTCACGGAAGCGGATGAACCTCGATATCAAGCAGTGGATTCGTTCTTCGAACCTGGCAGGATCGTTGGAACACGGTAAGGTGGGTGTGCGTGAAGAAAGAGATGGAGAGTTTCGCCCGGTGAAGCGGAACGAATGTAACCCTCCACCTAGTTCTCTTACACACGCCAGAGGGGAACTTTAATACAAACGGAATTTTTGCGATTCCTCGTGGAATCGTGAGGGTCTTTTTTTCGATTTTTTGGAGGCACAACAACCATGATGGAAGTCATTAAACGCGACGGTACCAGGGAAACGGTCCGAATGGAGAAAATTCTCGACGCTGTAAATAGAGCGTGTCGAGGCCTAGATAATGTGGAGCCCATCGAGATCGCCAAGCGAACCATCGCCGGCCTTCACAATAATTCCACCACTCAAGAACTAGATCAGCTTTCTATTTCTAATGCCGTAATGTTGATGGCCGACGAGCCCAACTATTCCAAAGTAGCCGCTCGTATGCTGGCCGAAGGCATCATGAAAGAAGTGGGAAGAGACGAAGTTTTCTCTGACTACGTGGAAACTGCTTTCGAGCAGGGCCTTCTCAACGAACATGTATTAAAACTCGTTCGAGAAAATTCTCAAGCCATCGATTTTGCCATTCGACACGAAAGAGACGATCTATTCGAATACTTCGGCCTCAAAACCGTTGCCGACCGCTACCTTCTTCGTCATCCGAAAACCAGAAAACTCATCGAGCGGCCCCAATGGTTGTTCATGAGAGTGGCGTTGGGACTATCGCACAACGTAGATGAAGCCATCGAATTCTACAGCATCATCAGCCAATTTTTGTACATGCCTTCCACGCCCACCCTATTCAACTCGGGAACCCGTCATCCACAAATGAGCTCCTGCTATTTGTTGACCGTGGCCGAAGACTCTCTAGACGGAATCTACAAATCCATCGCTGATTGCGCTCGACTCTCGAAATTCTCGGGCGGTATCGGCATCGACTGGACTCCTGTTCGTTCCTCCGGAGCCCTGATCAAAGGAACCAACGGTCTATCGAACGGAATCGTGCCCTTCTTGAAAGTGTTCGATTCCTCCGTTCACGCCGTAAACCAAGGTGGCAAACGAAAAGGTGCCGCTGCCGTTTACTTAGAGCCTTGGCACGCAGATATCGAAAACTTCCTTGAGCTTCGAAACAATACAGGCTCGGAAGAAAGACGAACCCACAACTTAAACTTGGCGCTCTGGATCCCTGATCTATTCATGAAGCGAGTAGAAACGGACAGCGAGTGGAGTCTTTTCTCTCCTAGCTCTGCTCCCGAGTTACTAGATTGTTTCGGTCCCACCTTTGAAACCAACTATCTAGCAGCAGAAGCCTCTGGCAAAGCCTTGAAAAAAGTATCTGCCCGAATGCTGTATGCTCGCATGATGCAGACTTTGGCTGAAACTGGAAACGGCTGGATGTGCTTTAAAGACAAAGCAAACCTTCGTTCTGCCCAAACGGCCAAGGCCGGCAATGTGATTCACTCCTCAAACCTCTGCACGGAAATCTTAGAAGTGACCAGCGGCAGCGAGACGGCCGTTTGTAACCTAGGATCCGTAAACCTCGCAGCCTACGTTCGTAACGATGGAAACTTCGATTACGATCTTTTGAGAAAAGTAGTGGCCGTGGCCACCAAGTTTCTGGATCGAGTGGTGGATATTAACTTCTATCCTACCTCCGAAGCCAAACACTCGAACAATAAATGGCGCCCGGTAGGCCTAGGTGTAATGGGCTTACAAGATGCATTCTTCAAAATGAAGTTGCCCTTCACCTCAGCGAAGGCGCGCGAGGTTTCCAACCGCGTGCAAGAGACCATTTACTACCAGGCCTTGCAAACCAGCATGAAGTTGGCCGAACAATACGGATCTTTCGAAGAGTTCCCCAACTCTCGTTATGCTGAAGGCAAACTCCAGGTGCACTTAGCCGAAGAAAACCAACCGCTAATGCCTGAGTTGCATTTTGATTGGGATAGTTTGGCCAAAGAAATTCAGAAAAAGGGATTGAGAAATTCCTTGCTCATCGCCATCGCCCCAACCGCCACTATCGCGTCCATCGTGGGCAGCTATGAAAGCATTGAGCCTCAGATTTCGAACTTCTTCAAACGAGAAACCTTGAGCGGCGAATTCTTGCAAGTAAATCGCTACCTCATCCGCGACTTGAAGGCCCGTAATCTGTGGACCCAAGCCATCCAAGCGAAAATTATTTCCGCCGATGGCTCTATCCAAGAGATTGAAGAAATCCCTCAAGACTTGCGCGATCTCTATAAAACCGTTTGGGAAACTCCTCAAAAGGATATGATCGACATGGCAGCCGAACGCTCAGCCTTCGTTTGTCAGAGCCAGAGTTTGAACCTTTTCTTGGAAAACCCAAATATCGGAAAACTTTCTTCCATGTATATGTACGCCTGGAAGCAAGGAATCAAAACCACCTATTATTTGCGATCCCGAGCAAAAACGGCGATCCAAAAAACCACGGTGAACAATACCGAAGAGACCAAGGCCACCTATACAGCAGAAGAGGCGGTGGTTTGCTCTCTAGAAAACCCAGAATCTTGCGAAGCTTGCCAATAAGGCCAATAAGGAAGGACCCCCTATGCACAAAATTCTAAATCCAGACCTAAATCTGACTCTGCGTCCGATGCAATATCCGGAATTTTTTCAACTTTACAAAGATTCCATTAAAAACATCTGGACCACGGACGAGCTCGATTTCTCTATCGACTTCGAACACTTGAGAGACAAAATCTCTCCTCAAGAGGCTCACCTCATTAAGCGACTAGTGGCATTCTTTGCCACCGCCGATAATATTGTGGCTCATAACTTGGTATTAAATTTCTACAAGCACGTGAACTCTCCGGAATATCGCATGTTCTTGGGCAAACAATTGTTCGACGAAATGCTACACGTAGAAACCTATTTGCTTTTGGTGGACAACTACATTCCAGACATGGAAGAGCGTCGCCAGGCCTTTGATGCCTACAAAACCATTCCATCTGTAAAGAAAAAAGCAGACTTCTGCTTCAAGTACATGGATAGCATTGAAAAATTAGACACTCTCGACACCGATGAAAAGCGACGCCAGTTTGTAGAAAACTTGGCTTGTTTCGCTGGTTGCGTGGAAGGACTCTTTTTCTTCGGCTCCTTCGCCTACGTATACTACCTCAGAAACAAAGGTCTATTGCCAGGCCTTGCCTCTGCCACCAACTGGGTGTTCCGAGACGAAACCATGCACATCGAAGGTGCCATGAAGGCCATCGCCGCCATTCGCGCCGAATACCCTCAACTCTTCGATGCCGCCATGGAAAAGAAAATTCAGCAAATGATCGAAGAAGCCTTGGAAGTGGAAATGGCTTTCTGTTCCGACGCTCTAGCCTTGGGAGTTACCGGTTTGTCTCCAGCTCTCATGTATGAATACTTGCAGTATGTGGCTGACCAACGCTTGGTGCAGTTGGGTTTCAAAAAGCGCTACAATGCTAAGAACCCCTTCAGCTTCATGGTATTGCAAGATGTTCAACCCTTGACCAACTTCTTCGAGAAGAAGGTTACCGAATACCAAAAAGGCTTCGAAGCGAAGAGCAGCGCCGTCGTGTTCAACGCAGATTTCTAAGCAAAATGAATTCCGCGGGAGAGGCCAACCAAATGCCCCTCCTCCATCTCTAAAATAGAAATAGGCAGGACAAACTCCTGCCTATTTTTTCTTTCCGTGACCCGAACAGCCGCAGTCTTCTTCTTTACTTTCTTCATGGCTATGACCAGCACATTGGCAATTCGCCTGTCCAGTGCAGCCACAACTTTCCGCCATTCCCTGAGGGGCTAATGGATTCCCCACCACATGTCCGCCTCCCGGTGGTTTCGCAGCACAGCCAATAATCAACAAACAGAAAGCAAAGCCTAAAACTTTCATTTTTTCTCCTCGGTCGTATGAAAAAAGAATTGAACATTCAACTGACAAACATCTTCTCCGTCAGCATCGTAAAAATCTTTATCGAACTTATCTCGAAACTCACGAATCGCCTTTTTCATCTCGGCCATTTTTGACCGCTTTCCTTGAAAGGTCAAACAAGTGAACTCCCGCTCTCCCATGGGAGCTCTTTGCAACGCCTCTTTAGCTTGATCCATCTGCTCACAATGATGTCGCCTACCAGCCGCGGAGGGAATTTCCTCAATGGCGATCAGAGGATCCGTAGCCGCAGCCAATTGATATCGACCCTCAGCATTCTTCTCAATAAACTTCAATCGCTCCAAAAGTGATAACGACGCTTCCACATCTTCTAACGTGAGCTTGCCGCCCAAGCGACCATGAACCCACTTCACAAAATTTTCTGATTTCACCTGTGAAAATTGAGGCACCGAAAACAATTGCAGGATCACGTAATTTTGCCAGCCCGAAACATAACTAAATACTTCTGCATCTAGGGCTTTTCTACGAATGAGTTTGGGATTCAGTTTTTGTAATTCATCTAGAATTACTTTCGGAACATTTCCTCGATACTTTTCTTTTCTTACCAAAAGCTCAAAGTATCTTCTTTCGTTTTCCGAGTGCGAAAGATCATTAGAAAAAGCCAAAACTAAATCTTCAGAAGGCAAGCGCTGGCCCTTCAACACCATGGCGATGGATCGAGGCGATCGATACTTCAACTTTTGCGCCCACCTTTCCAAGGTAATGGGCCGCTTCATACCAGGATAGTGGCTCCGAACATGGTTCAGATAGGCTCGAAAATCCTCAAATTCAAATATGGTCATGGGATCGATTTCCTTCGGCATCAGGCTATCGAAGGCCCTTTTTTTTGTAAAGGAGCCCGATGGATTCGTTTCCAGGAAAGAGACTAGCGAAACCAATTTTTGTGTGTCCATTTCTCTAGATTCACCATCTCTTTGCCTCCTGACCACTCAGAACAGACGCATGGGCCGCAAAACTCCATTGAACTCGCACAGCCCGTGCGGATCTCCTCTTTTGCTTCTAGCCAATTAGTGCCATAACCAAGGCATGCAAAAATACGAATCAGCCATGAGAATGGCCCTAAACGCTGCGGAACAATTTGTGGGAGCCACAGCTCCGAATCCTGCAGTTGGATGCATAGCGCTAGATAGAAATGGGAAAGTTTTACTAGGTGCCGCCCATCAAAAAGCGGGCACCGCCCATGCTGAAGCCAAAGTTCTAGAAATGGCTTCAAAGCTAGGGAAGCTTTCCCAGATCGAAACTTTAGTGGTCACTTTAGAGCCTTGCAACCACCAAGGAAAAACTCCGCCTTGTACCGATGCCATTTTGAAACACAAAAATATTCGACGTGTGGTGTACGGTTCGAAAGATCCCAATCCCTCCGTAAAAGGTGGCGGTGCCGATCGGCTTCGCTCCTCTGGCCTTGAAGTCGTCGAAGGAGTTCTAGAGGCGGAATGCGATTTTTTCCTCCGTGCCTTCAAAAAATGGGTCACCCAAAAAATACCCTATGTGGTTCTAAAGGGTGCCTTTCAAACTTCCGGTTCCATGGTTCCGCCTCCTGGACAAAAAACCTTTACTTCTCAGGCTTCACTTTATTTCGCTCATGAGTTACGAAAAAAAAGTGACGCTATCTGGGTAGCTAGTGGCACCGTTTTGGCCGACGCTCCCGAGCTTACCGTTCGCTGGATGCCCGACCACCCTCAGAAAAAGCGACACCTAATTTTGTCTGATAGACGAAAACGCATCCCTTCTTCTTGGATAGAACGCCAAAAGAGCCTAGGATTTCTGCCACAGTTCGCGGATACGATTCAAGAAGGGCTGGAATATCTTGGGAAAAACGGGGTCTTACAGGTTTTAGTAGAAGCTGGTCCCCTCTTTCGAAAGGCATGGCTAGAGAGCGGCCTTTGGGATGAATCTGTGGTAATAAAACAAGGAAAAGAGGGTCAGGACGATTCCATTGAAATTGAATTTGCCGTGGACCAAAAGGAAGAACAGCCAACTATGGATCAGGAAGTTCCGAAAGGGCCATCCACTGAATTGGATAATGAGTAGGGAGTTTTATGTTTACAGGTATTATTGAATCCGTAGGAAAAGTTTTAAGCGTAGAAGAACGTCGAGGGCAACGGAAACTTCAAATTAAAACCCCTTGGCAAGATGTAAAACTAGGCGAAAGCATCGCCGTAAATGGAGTTTGTTTAACAGTTTCCGAATTCACCCCTAAGGGCGAGTGTTTTTTCTTTGTTAGTGAAGAGTCCCTAGATCGATCTACGCTCGGAAAACTAGAGGTAGAGTCCGCCGTAAATTTAGAGCGGGCCTTGGTATTTGGTGGTCGCATGGGTGGTCATTGGGTGCAAGGTCATGTGGACGCGAAAGGTTTGATCTTAAACCTCGCTGAAGGCCCTGATCACCATAAAGTAACCATGGCCTTAGATCCAAAATACGGAAAATATTGCGTGGAAAAAGGCTCCATCTCCGTCAACGGGGTTAGCCTCACTATTAACTCCCTCACTCTTACGAAGTTGAATGAGTTCATGATTTCTTTATTGATTGTTCCCCACACATGGAAAAATACGAATTTTTCCCATTTAAAAATCGGCGATGAGGTCAACGTGGAAGTGGACGTTCTTGCCAAATACATCGAGAAATTATGCTCTCCATCGAACGAACCCTCGAACAGTTAAAGAACGGGAAAATGGTGATCCTTGTTGACGACGAGGATCGAGAGAACGAGGGTGATCTCGTTCTCGCTGCGGAGTTTGCCACTCCAGAGAATATCAATTTCATTGCCCGTTACGGCAGAGGCCTCATCTGCCTTGCCCTGGACGGAAAACGAGTAGACGAGCTGAAGCTTCCGCCCATGGCGTCACTCAACAGATCGAGAAGAACCACGGCCTTTACTGTGTCCATTGAGGCTAAAGATGGAATCTCCACAGGAATCTCCGCCGCCGATCGTGCTCATACCATTCGTGTGGCCTCAGATCCCACCAAAGGCGCTGAAGATATTGTTTCGCCAGGACACATTTTCCCCCTTCGCGCCGCCGATGGTGGTGTTTTGGTTCGGGCCGGACACACTGAAGGGTCAGTGGATCTCTGCAAATTGGCAGGACTACGTCCAGCCGCTGTGATTTGCGAAATCATGAACGAAGATGGAACCATGTCGAGAATGCCCGATCTTCGTGTATTTGCTGAAAAGCACGATCTGCCCATTCTTACAATTCAAGATCTCATCTCTTACCGATTTTCCCGAGAGAGCCTCATCGAGGAGGTGGCCGTTACAAAACTTCCCTCTCAATTCGGAGATCACGACTTCCAGCTTCATGCGTTCTCTTCGAAAATTGATGGAACAGAACACTTGGCACTGGTGTCTAGCAAAAACGGAAAATTAGAAAATCCCGCCCTCGTTCGAGTACATTCCGAATGCCTCACTGGGGATGCTCTAGGCTCTCTTCGTTGCGACTGCGGTGAACAACTGCAATCTGCTCTAAAACAAATCTCCGAATCACAAAATGGCGTCTTGGTTTATATGAGACGACACGAAGGAAGAGGGATAGGGCTTGCCAATAAAATCAAGGCATATGCCCTTCAAGATAAAGGCCTCGATACTGTAGAAGCCAATCGGCACTTGGGCTTTCCAGCCGATCTTCGCCATTATGGTATGGGTGCCCAGATTCTTCGACACTTGGGAATCAAAGACATGAAACTCCTCACTAACAATCCAAGAAAGGTGGTGAGTTTGAGTGGCTTTGGATTGAATATCGTGGAAAAAGTGCCCATTGAAATGCAATCCAATACTAACAATAAAAAATATTTACAGACCAAGCGAGACAAACTTGGACATTCCCTGGAAGTAAAGGAAGAGGAAAAATGAAGTTTGCCATTGTGGTAAGTCGTTTTAATGAAGACGTAACGGGCGGGCTCTTACATGGTGCGATCTCATATTTGAAAGACAAGTCAGTAGCCGTTGGAGAAAAGGATATTTTCGACGCGCCCGGCGCCTTTGAGCTTCCGCTCATCGCAAAAAAACTCGCCAAGAAAAAGAAATACGACGGCGTCATTTGCCTTGGTTGTGTAATCAAAGGCGACACTATGCATTTTGAGTTTATTAGCCTAGCTAGTGCTATGGGAATTTTGCAGGCAGGACTAGAAACCGAAAAGCCCATCGCCTTTGGGGTATTGACCACTCTGACTGACGAACAGGCAATCAAACGATCGAGAAAAAATGCCGAGAACAAAGGCATTGAAACTGCAGCCGCCTGTTACGAAACGGCAGTCTTAATCAAAAAGATATAAGGAGGAAGAAATGTCTTCAACCTATTCTGTGTGTTCAAGCTGCGGAAAAGTAAATCGAGTGAACTTGACGGAAGCCCAATCAAAGGCTCCGATTTGTGGCCATTGCAAAACCAATTTGCCCATACATTTTGGCGTTTCGGAAGTCAGTGGCAATGGCCTCAAAACGTTGATGGAAAAAAGCCCTCTCCCCGTAATTTGTGATTTCTGGGCTTCGTGGTGTGGCCCCTGCAAGGCTTTTGCTCCCACGTTTCAGCAGGCAGCCCTTAGGCTCTCCGAAAGGGCCGTATTTGTAAAACTCAACACGGAAAAACACCAATTGGCCAGCGACGCCTATCAAGTGCGCAGCATCCCCACTCTGATACTTTTTTCCAAAGGTATCGAAAAAGATCGAATTTCTGGAGCTCTTCCATTGGATTCTTTTCTTCAGTGGGTGGAAGAGCGAACGTAAAAACGCCCCTTGCAGATTATGCAAGAGGCGTCCTTTTTCCAGTGACTGAAAACTTACAAACGAGTTGGAGTCAATGGAGGTTGTTGAATCGTAGGAGGTGCTCCGGTTCCACCAGGGAAGAGTACAGGAGTCGTATATCCCGCTCCTCCGTAGTAAGGCACACCACCAGTGTAGTATGACCCTTGCATTTGACCCAAGACCTGCATGTAGCGAGTTTGCGCTTCATTGAGAGCCTGTCCCGCCACGGCAGCATCTTGACTCAAAATAGCTTGCTGCTGAAGCATGCGAATCTGAGCCTGCAATTGCTGCTGCTGCTGTTGGTAGAACGCGTTCATACCTCCAGCGTTGTACTGGTTGTTCATGTTCCCAAAGTAAGGGTTGTAGTTGCACAATCCCCCGTAGCAGTTTGGATTTCCTGCATAGTAAGGGTTTGCATAGGGAAGTTGAACTCCAGGGTATCCACCAGGAAAACCCCCAGGAAATCCGCCGGGGAATCCACCAGGGCCACCAGGAAATGGCATTCCGTATCCCACTCCCCCAATGCCGAAAGGAGCACCAAAGCTTCCCCCACCAAATGGAGCACCGTAGGGAGCCATACCAAAACCGCCGCCAGCACCGTAAGGAGCAAAACCTCCGCCCACTGCGATTCCACCGCCGATAGCAAATCCACCACCAGCTGCAAAGCCCATGGGTGACATTCCCATACCGTAAGGTGCGAAGCCGCCTCCCATGCCATAGGGAGCCATACCGCCACCCATGCCGTAAGGCGCGAAGCCACCTCCCATACCGTAGGGAGCAAAACCTCCGCCCATTGCGAATCCACCACCGGCAGCAAAACCACCACCAGCCACGAAGCCCATAGGCGACATTCCCATGCCCATAGGAGCAAAGCCGCCTCCCATACCATAAGGAGCAAATCCTCCGCCGAAACCACCGCCCATGCCGTAAGGCGCGAAACCGCCTCCCATTCCCATAGGAGCAAAACCTCCGCCCACTGCGAAGCCGCCGTATCCAGCAAAGCCACCACCAGCCACGAAGCCCATGGGCGACATTCCCATGCCCATAGGAGCAAAGCCGCCACCGAAACCGCCGCCCATGCCGTAGGGTGCGAACATTCCGCCCATTCCCCCGCCCATGGCAAAGCCGCCGCCGCCGACAAAACCAAATCCACCGACCATACCGCCGCCGCCCATTCCAGGGAATCCGCCGCCGTACATTCCGCCACCCATCATAGGGCCGCCGTACATTCCGCCGCCCATGCCGTAGCCGTTCATAAACATGGAAGCCACCAACGCAGGTCCCATGGCGGCACCCAAAATGCCCCCGTAGTTATTGCTTGGAGGAGCAAAGGGCAACCCTAGGCTCATCATGGAATTTCCATAAAAGCGGTAATCATTGCTGGAATATTTCATTCCTTGAATTCCGCCGTAAAGCCCCATGGCTCCTAATCCCAACGGAGTAGCAGCTTTCAATACGTCGGCAAAAACTTCCCAACCGCTTTTACCTTGGTTTGGCGCCTCTTTTTTACCGTCGCAATTTCCGTCCACACATTCGTCTTCGTCGTCGTTTTGACCAATACGATCCAACTGATTTTCGTATTTTTCAATTTCATCTTTCAAAGCAAGCTCTTGATCTTTCAAGGAATCCAATTTGGATTGAAGCTCATCGCGTCTGGCTTCTTTTCTCGCCAAATCTTCTTCTAACCTTCTTCGAGTCTCTTCATCAGCCGGGGTTGCTTTTCCCCATTCTCCGTCAGAAGGATTTTCCTCGTCGTATTTTTCTAATCTTGCCAATGCTGTTGCTGCGTCTGTGGACGCTTTGGCCAATTCTCTTGCAGTGGCAGTGGATTCTCGTTTCACAGAGCTTAACTCTGCTTCCGAATCAGCGATTTTTTCTTCTAATCGCTCACGTTTCCTCTCGTCTTTTTCGCTTTCAGCAAATGCTTGCAACGAAGAAACCGTCGGACTCATCACCAACGATACAATAACTGCATAGATAATGTTTTTCATTCTTACGCTCCCGTGTCTCCATCCAGAGAGACTAACGATGCTAATTCGGCATAGTTTGCGGAGAGGTTTAGGAAAAGATGCAAAATCCTTCGAATTTTCGAGTCCCTTCCATGGAAACTCTCACCACTTCTTTTATTTTAGAGATATTTCAACGATTCCCACAAGCGCGATTTACGCAAGGCAGACAAACACCATACACGGCAGCGGCTCCCAGGATATCAAATAATGCATTGAGTTACTCTTTTTTACGCTGACCCCTTGCGCCAATCGTGTACTTTTTATTTGTTTTCTGACCCTCACCGCTCGCACCAAAATTTTCCGTAATAAATTCAGATATTTTTTTCTTGGCACGTTACCTGCTAACGCGTAACGCGGGAGAGTTGTCGCGGCCCTAAAAAGCCGCAAGTCTTGGGGGGAAAAATGAAATTTGCCGCTTCCTTAGGGGTCTTGGCTTTCATCTTGGGATCGAATCCGGTGCAAGCCGATGAAGTTGCCGGAAAAATTTACACGAATGGCCAGTGGATCGACGCAAAAAACCACGAAATCTCCCCCACCCCTGCGGCCACTTGGATGCCCGATTGGTTTCTTTCAAAACAGAATATTCACCCTTTAGAAGCTGCCATCGATTTTTTGAAAAAAAATAGCCCACTTGTGGGACTAGATTCATCCGTTACTTTCCAAGAGGCTCGCTCTCAAACTAGCCCTGAAATGCAAACGGTCCGTTTAGAAAAGTTCTGGAACGGAATTCCCGTCATCGGTGGAGACTCCGTCGTTCACTTCACCAACCAAGTACTAGAGTTTGCCAACGTAGACTCCACAGCTCTCTACGGACTCTCTTCTCAAGCCTCCATTTCCACGGATACGGCCAAGGCCACCGCTTTCTCTGCCTACGCAGGCCGCGCCAAGACCTCCGAGAGCGCTCCTCTTGTGATTGTACTTGTGCCATCTAGAACGGAAAATACCCAAGAAGCTAGATTGGCCTATCAAGTGACCGTGCGAGACGAAAACCAGTTTTCCAGCGACGTACACTACATCGACGCCCAGACTGCTCAAGAAATATTTTCCACTACCAATGTGCACACTTTGGCAAAACGACAAATCTCTGCAGGTCTCGGCTCTGAAAAAGACTTCACACTTCCCATTCAGGAATGGAAAGTAGTTTTCGCAGACGATAGCTGCCCCACAGCCACTGACTTAGGAATCTCCCGTGAAAATGCTGCAAGATCTGTAGCTGCCGGTGTGGAACCAACTCCTTGCCACGATTCCTTGGCCGAAAAAGCGTTGGCCTCCGCTAAAGCTGCTTGGAACAATTCAGGTATCGTTCATAATTACTACTGGCAAAATCACAACAGGAACTCCATCGACGGAAAAGGTATGACGATGAATTCTGTGGTGAACTTTGGAGGCGAAGGCTTCCCAAACGCTGCTTGGTATAACGATAAATCGATGATGCTTTATGGAATGGGCGACGAAAAAGTATTTAACGATTTCGCCCTTCCCTTAGATGTTGCAGCCCACGAAATCACTCACGGAGTTACCTCCAACACCTCCAACCTTCAATACGTTTCTGAGTCAGGTGCATTGAATGAAAGCTACTCTGATGTTTTTGGAAAGCTAGTAGCCTTCTCCATCGGCAAAACAAGTGATTGGAAACTAGGAAAAGATCTTTTCAAAGATGGATCCAAATTTATTCGCGATATGGAAAATCCAGAAATCGCTCACTACGACCAATTCCGTTATAAAGATGCCGTTTGTTCACGCTTCAATGACTTCTGTGGCGTTCACAGCAATTCTGGCATTCCAAATCGCGCGGCTGTTTTATTGGCAAAGAAAATCGGTTTAGAAAAACTAGGAAAGCTCTATTATCTGACCCTCACCCAACTGTTGCGATCTAACTCCACGTTTAAAGAAGCAAAAGATCAGACTCTAGTTGCATGCCAAAAACTGTTTGGAGCGAAAAGCAGCGACTGCTTGGCAGTAACAGAATCCTTCGCAGCCGTTGGAATTCAATAAGTCCGATTGTGATTCTTTGGCCAAAAGATTTTCCATTCGAACTCACGTAATCTTCATGGTTAGACGATCTTCAATCCCTTGAGAACCTAAAAATAAAAAAGGCGCATAAAAAATGCGCCTTTTTTTATTTCATCTTAAGCGAAAGTCTCGTCTAACTAGTGGAGTTTCGATCTACGAAAGCCAGCGATGGTTGAAACGATCATTTTTTCCAGGCTTGCATCATCTGCAAATACTTCGTCTACAAACTTAGACTTCAGAAAATACTGAATCAAACGATCAGCCGTATATTTCACGGGCTCTTGGAAGTACAAACCGTCCACTTCATTCTCACCATACCGAGACAACCAACTTTGCTTCAAGGTTCTGTAGGCCTCGCCTCCGGAAAGACGAAGCTCATCTAACATTTCATTCTTTTCGCCAATGGACTCCATGACATGATTTTCCATGTCTTCTTGGGTCATCACATAAGAAGAAAGAAATTTCGCCAAATCTTCGTTTAGCTCATTTCTTTGCTCACGAATGATGGCAATCATTTTTTGCGACTCCAGCCTGCGAACTACACTCTGAGCCAGCAATTTAATGGTTTCGAAGCTCGTGCCTCTTGTTGTTGCCTTCATGTTCATCCCTTGGTTCGCCTTAATCGTTTCCATATTACTTCCTGGAACTGTACAAATTCCGTTAAACCCACCAATCTAGCGAAAACTCCATAAATAAGAATGGCTCCTATCAGAGCCGCGCCTAAAAAGATGAGATGTTCCCAAAAGGTAGCTGTTTGCCAAGTTGACGTCAAGGGAATTGGACGAAAGGGGGAAATCCCAACAATAGTCTGAAAATAATAGACAAAAATAGCCATAAATAGGGATCCCATTAGGGTGAAAAACAAACAGGATAGGAGGTTTCTAAAGTTTATTTGTTTAAGCTTCCACTGCAAAATCACGAGAATCACCGCAGCATTTAATATTGCCGAGATCGACGACGCAAAGGCCAATCCCACGTATTGAAATGGCCCCACAAACGCAAAGCAGAGTAAAACGTTGGCGAACACACTAAAGCCGCTGGAAAAAATTGCGTAACGGGTAAAACCCAAACTGTAAAGAACTGGCACCAACACTTTAATGGCAGAATACGCCACCAAGCCTAGGGAATATCCCGCTAAACACATAGCCGTTGCATAGGTGTCTGCGGAGTCAAATTGCCCATGCTCATAGATCACCGCGATAATAGGAATTCCCAAAACGGCCAAGCCCATAGCACTAGGCACCGTCAACACCATCACCATTCGCAAAGAACGCACAAGGGAATCGCGAACAGAATTCATGTCGTTATTCGCGGCCTCTTTCGCAATTCGGGTCAAGTTAGCAGTGGAAATCGCCACGCCGAAAACTCCAATAGGAAACTGCATCAAGCGAAATGCATAATTCAGCCACGAAACCGCTCCATCTCCCTGAGAAGACGCCAGCAAGGAATTTACAAAAATATTAATCTGAGTGGCAGCTAGACCAAAAGTACCGGCCCCCATTAAAGCCACCATTTTCTGTAGGTCGGGATCTCGCCAATTTGATGTCCACTCAAAGCGGAAACCCTCTCGCTTGAGAGCTGGAACTTGAATCCACCATTGCAGGGCCCCCCCTACAATTGCGCCTATGGCCATTCCATAAATCGGCGGCCATCCAAATTGAGATGCCACCAGGGGACAAACAGTAAAAGCTGCCAAAATGCTGGCCACATTAAACAAACTTGGCGCCAACGCTGGAGTGCCAAATTTTTCTCTGGCATTCAAAATCGCCATCCAAATCGCCGCCATAGCCACCATAGGCAAGAAAGGCCACAAGATCTGAGTCATGGTCACTGCCATTTCAAACTTGCCACTCACCTCACGAAAGGAAGGTGCATAAAAAGACACAATCCACTCGGAGAGAAAAATCCCAAGAATAGAAACCACCAACAAAACCAATCCCAAAGTGCAGACCACATTGGAAACCAGCTTCCATGCCACGGCGTCGCCCTTTTCTTTTCGCGTTTTCGTGTAGGTGGGCACTAGAGCCGAGCTCATGGCCCCCTCTGCAAATAAATCTCTCAGCAAATTGGGAATTCGAAAGGCAATCTGAAAGGCATCGGTGGCGGCGCCAGCACCGAAAAAATAGGCAAATACCTGTTCCCGAACCAAACCAAGGATTCTAGACAAAAAAGTGCCTCCGGCTATGATACCGGTGGCCCCATAAAAGGAAGGTTTCTTCTTTTTCTCCGCTTCCATGTGTTGAGCTTAGCGGAACCCTCGGAATTTCCACAGTTTTTCTTCGAGATCCCCGAGCCCTACAGAAACCCCGTGTCTCCAAAATGAGACGACTGTTAGGGAATTTCTTGTCAATAGTTGACTAAATTTATATGAATAGATAATATTGTTAATTATGGTTAACAATTCAAGACAAGGTCGAACCTTCGCCCCCTGGAAATTGCTCTGCTTGGTGAGCATCGTCATGCTGGCTCCGCCCATGGCCATGCAAACACAGGCGTCCACAGGTCAAAAATACAAAAAGAATACGGTGATCGATTTCGAAGGTGCCTTGGTTGAAGGGAAGAGCCGTAAACCTTACTCCTCTTATTTAACTCAACAAAAAGAGAGCGCATTCGAAGATCTACACACTTGGGAACCTGACCTAGACCGCAACCTGCAAGAATCACAAAGACGATTGGATAAAACCCTATGAGCCAAGTCGCCGAAAAAATACAAAACGTTGAACCCGTATCAGCGGAACAAGAACGCCAACAACTGCGCATTCAGGCGGAGCTTTTTGAAGGTACCGGCATTAGCCTAGGATCTTACGTCACCGAGGGAGAAGATCGTCTAATTATCGGCAGCTCAAAAAGAGCCGATCTCGTGGTTCCCCACTCCGCAGTATCGCAAATCCATGCCATGCTGCGAATTACGAATTCCAGCGATCTTCTTCTTTACGATCTTGGCTCAGAAGGTGGCACCTTCGTTGACGGAAAAAAAATCATCGAAAGAAAGCTCTCACCCGGTGAGACCTTCGAAATTGGTGAACACAAAGTAAAAGTTAATCTTTTAAATTTACAAAAAGACGAATTCGGAAACGAACGAACTGTTTTCTGGAAGTCTCTTGATGGTTCTCAATCTGATTTCCTAGAAATGGTGCGATTAGATAACGGCATCGTCCGTGAAGAGCGCACCCTATCTAGAAACGGCCGAATTTTAGTGGGACGACGAAAAAACGAAATTTCTTTTGATGGAGCTAAAGGCGGGGATACGTTTTTGCACCGAAAAGACGCCAGCAGTTCCAAGACGGTTGCTTGCCTATTGCCTCCGGGCTTCATTGCTGAAGTGTACGACAGCAACAACAATCTGGTGCAATCCGTTGAGCAAGAAAACAGCGTATTTCAATTTAGCGCGAAAGAAAAAGCTCGCATTCTCTCCAAAGACCAACAAACAGAGATTTTAATTTTTTGGAGATCTCAGGGAAGCCGCGCAAAAAGAGCTGGAAAAGACGCAGATAATCCAGCCATGCAAAGATCCATGATTCTCTGTGGTGCTGCCGCAGCCATTCTTCTGGCCGTAGTGAGCTACGTGCCCTTGAAAAAAGAAGTTGTGGAAGAAGCAACCGTTCCCAAATCTTCTTACTACAGACTTTCTATGGATTCTGCTCCCTCGGCTCCGGCTGCGGCTCAAGATGAGGGAGCACAAAGTGACGAAAAAACTCCCGCACCCGCTCAAGCCTCAAAGGCCGCTAGCATTAGCAGCTCAATTAGCAAACTTCTTAATAAGAAGAGTGCTCTGACCGCCGAAACCATTGAACAGGCAGTCAGCAATAACGGCAACTCTACCACCAGATTAAACAACGTAAAAAATGCCAACCTGAAAAGTGAAGAAATTGCTTCCGGTGGCGTGGGAGGCGGCTCCGTTAACGTGAACGCCATCAGCGCAGGACTCAGTGCCGGCGGCGGAGGAAAAGCTGGATCCTTGAAAGGATTTGCAAACGGTAAAGGTACTGGAATTGGTAGCGGTTCCGGCTTTAACGGTAAGGGTTTTGACATGAGCTTAGGTGGAGACGAAGCAGAGGCCATCGGAGGTCTCGATAAAGCTCTCATCGCCGCCGTAGTTCAAGCGAACATCGGCCAGATCAAACACTGCTACGAAAGACAATTGATCGTAGATCCAAACATTTTTGGTAAAATCGTGGCACAATGGACAATAAATAAGGACGGAGTCGTAAGTACGTCGTCGGTAAAAAAATCGACGATGAACAGCAAGCCCGTGGAGAACTGTATCTTAGGGAAAATCAAAAGCTGGAATTTCCCCAAGCCTAAAGGTGGCGGGCAAGTAATCGTTAGTTATCCGTTCCTATTTAAATCTTTGAACTGAGGTAGCCCATGAAGCGATTGTTGATTCTCTCTTTCTTCCTTGTTCCCGCGACCGGCCTTGCAGATGAAGCAAGCAAAACGGCTACTCCCGCCGCGCCAGTGCAAGCAGCAGAAGAAAAAAAAGTAGACCCAGAAGGCGTTGATATCTCTGACCTTGAAAAAGATTACTGGAGACCCAATAAAGACGAATTAGAGGTAGTTCAAAACAGACGATTCGATAAAAAAGGACGATTCGAAGTGGGCGGTCACTTTGGGATTCTACAAGGCGAAGACTTTGAAAACTCCACGTCCTGGGGACTCTCAACTACTTACAATATTTCTAATCTTTGGTTCGTTGAAGCCTCACACCACCGTTTTCAAAACTCTGATAACGATTTTCTAACTTCCGTTCGTCGTCAATACAACTTCACTCCCAACTATAACAGAGAAGAAAATCAATCAGCTTTGCAGATTGGATGGGTTCCCATCTACGCAAAGTTCAGCCTTCTAGGACAAAAAATCAGTCACTTCGAGCTTTACCTGGCTGCGGGTCCTGGAATGACTAAGACCCTCGACAATCATTTGAGCGGTCATTTCACGGTAGGGAATAAATTTTACCTGACGGAAAATCTTTTGTTTCGAGTCGAATGGAGAATGACCCGATACAAAGATACGGTGCGAGCTCTTTCGGGATCTCAATCCACTGCAAACGGAGGACCAGGGTCCTATACCCAGGATGAGACCACACATAACATCATCTTTGGTTTAGGCTGGATGTTCTAATGAAGAAGAAATTCTCTCTACTTTCGATTTCCACCCTCGCCATGGCGAGCCAGTTGGCGCATGCAGGATTTCGCGATCCGGTGGTGTCCACGACGGAAAGAAGTGCCGAAATCCAAGTGGAGAGAACATCCACTGCAGGATTAAAACCTGCTGCCGCCCCTACTTCTTCGGATGTCGCCGGAAAAACTGTCGGTGCCCCAGCCTCTAATACTCCACGTACTCCAGCTTCAGTGGTAAATTCTGGCTACGGTCCTCCCCCTCCCGCAAATTCGGTTGGCCCTTCGAATTCGCGATTCAATCCATCGAAACTGATGCCATCGGAAAAAATTCCTCAACAGGCTCAGCAAAATTCTCCTCGTTGGAATGCGCCAGTTCCAAAATCTCCTGGCCTTCCAGGAAAAGATAACATTCAAGTGGGCGATATTCATGTTCCCGGTTACGAGCGAACAGTCACTATTTTTCGCGACAATATGTCACCCATTCAAGTGAAACAAAGATCCAGCGCTCAACTTCACCAATTTTCTCGCCAAGCTAGGCTTCAACTTCTTCCTTCAAGAGAGTACGGCACTCAAGCCAGATCTCCAGAAATTGTTTCAAAATACCAATTCGCCTTAAGTCCTCAACCCCATAAAGTCATTCGTACTCCCATCCGTTTACAGCTCCAGCAAGTTTCGAAAATCTTTAATCCTCCCGCAGCCACACAGTACGAAAATATGGTGAAGAGACTTGATGCTCTTTTTGATGGAATCTATTTTGAGTATCCAAAAGGAATTGCTGCTCTTTGGGGACTCTCCGTCTCCGAAAGCAACCCTCGCCAACTTCAAGCTAGAGATGCGCTATTTGCGGGAATCCTCAGCAGTCGTCATGGATGGGAGACCGTTTCTAGCAATCTGTATTTCAATAGCGTCAGCAAAGGCATTGAAAAGGAAGAACGATATTTGGAAATCCTGTGGAGCCAAATTGAAAATCTAGAATCGCTGAATCATATTGATCGAATTATTCAAAAAGTGAATCCTCTCGTGGCACAGGCCCAGAATTTATCTGGAGACAAAGCTAACTATGCCATGGCCAAACGAATCCTATCTGGAAAAGCCAATCCAGTTTTGAAATCCGATGTATTCCAGGAAAGAATCACCAATCCAAGCTTAAAAGAACGTTTGTCTCTGATGCGATCTATCGCAAGCCTTCGCAATAAAGATGCGCCTCAAGAGGCTGCGTTTCAAACGCTAACTAACTTAGAACAATCTTTAGATCCTTCTATCCAACAAGACGCAAGACTAGCTCTAGCTCGATTTCAAATGAAACGAGGAAACAGCAAAGATGCTTTGGTCCTCTATCAAAACGTTACAAAAACAAGAGAGAACCGCTTAGAGGTTCTTGCCGAGCAAGCTTACGCTGAGTGGAAAAACGGCCTGTATCACGATTCTTTAGGTAAAGCCGTTGGACTTCAAAGCCCCTACTTCCGTTTTGGTTTTGCTCCCGACATTCACTTAGTGGAAATTCTTAGCAGAAAGGCCATTTGTGACTTTGGAGGCGCAGAACAAGGAGTAGAGAAGTTTTTCCAAATTTATCAGAAAGAAGCTGGAGCCATTCAAGAGCTGCTTTCGAAAGCTCCCGACACAAAACAGTTTTATGAAGAGCTAATTTCCTATCACGGCAAAGCTGAGCCAAACCGATTCGAGCGCTATTTATTGCGTCTGCCCGACGTAATGGAAAACCAAAAAACCATGAACCAGGCAAAATCAGAACTGGAAAAAGTTAGTCAGGTAGGAACAAAAAACTATTCTGCTCCCCTTCCAGAAAATTGGTCTGCCTTCAAACAAGCAATGAATGCAGACTGGAGCCAAAGATCGAGCCAATTGAAAAAGATTTCTGCAAAAGAAGCTCTTGTAGAAGCTGAATATATGGCCAAACGCCTTAAGACAACCATGGCTCAATTGGAACTTTTAGATTTAGATATCACCACCGCCGCTGCGAGAAACTACAACATGCAGAGCGCGTTGAACTTTCCCGTACGAGAGCTAGCTCAGGTAAAAATACAAGAAGATAAATTTCACTGGCCTTTTGAAGATGAGGTTTGGGAAGACGAATTAGACTTCTTAAAAATGAAGAATCCGTCGAAATGTGCTTCTGCCTATTTGCCTGAAACTACGGACGCCGCAAAAACCAGTTCAAACTAAAAACTATTTTTTTCACGGACAGCAATGGAAAGAGTTAGCAAGGGTCGAAAAGATCAATAGGATTGCTAAAATCCTTTGAATCCAAGCGCACTACCCACGGAGAGTAAATATCTGCGGTCTCTTCTTTGACCACCATAACTTCCCATTTCCTCGCCGTATGTAGCAGCTGCGACTTTAATAATACCAATGTCAAAGCTAGCGCCAAAAGACAATGAGGTCTGGTTGAGTCCCGCTTGAATAGAAAGAAGTGGAAGATCCAAATTCATTCCAAAATGCAAATGTTTGGGCAAATGCTCTTTGTCTAAACTGTAATTTAGGTGCGAATAATCTGCAGCGAACGTTAAGTGGTTGGTAGAACGTCCTGGCCCATACCTACGCTCTAACCGACGATTCTTTCTTCCACCAATGGGGAATCGTATAGCAAATCCCGCCACCATATTTTCGTCCATTCGTTGGGGCCTCGATTGCGACATATGTTTGCCAAAGGATGTTTTCCCTATGTCGTGCCAGACAAAAGAAGTATTGAACTCGGTTCGTCCGTTCGTGGGCAATCGATACTGAATGCCAAGCGTACCGCTAAATCCTGTGCCGGTTGCCTTAAAGCTATCAATCAAAGTAGCCCTGTTGCCTACGATTTCTGAAAGCGGCAACTCTCTTTGACCACCTTGTCTACGAATCATTTCTAATCGAGTTCCAATTCGTAGATCCTTTCGCTTTCCAACCCCTACGGCGGATCCAAAAGCAAAAGAAAGATCTTTCATGTAACGCATATTTACATTGGGATTTGCCGTATTTTGAACATCAATAGCCGCATTCACTTCATAGCTAAGCCCTAAAGCAAAATGAGGCACTGTGATTTGACTGAAATTGCTAACATTTGCCGAAATCGTTTTTCCCGCAAAACTATTCAAAACTCCAGACACCGACTTCCCACTATCACTGATGCTATCTATGGTGTCTTTACTGGTAATAACATCTTGGTTTGCACCTAATTTGATATCGAAGGGCTGAACCTCCACTGTCTTCACCAAGGCCAAACCTGCGGGGTTATAATGGAGAGCTAGCCAATCGTCGGCCACCGCACTATAGGCTCTACCCATGGCAAATGGCACAACCCCAGCCTCGGGGCCATAGAGCTCTTTTGCTATGGACGTCTCCGCCTGTAGCAATAGGCCTATTATCAAGAATTTACTGCCAAGCCGTATCAACACCGTCTACCACCGAATCTGCGATCACACTGTCTGCGTTATTGCCCCCGTCGCATGCGCTGCGATTTTTATTAATTGATGCACAACTTGCTAAACCGGCAGTTGTGCAAATCGAGTTTACTCGAGAAGAAAAACTTGAAGTGTCACTATCATTCAAGCTGGAATTAGAATAGCTATCAGTGAAATGCGAGAAAGCTGCGGCCAATGCACATGCGTCCACATCTGCCATTTCATTTGCCGGAGATCCTCCTGCGCCGTCATAAACTAATGCTTGTCCTTGAGCTCCTGATCCAGATGGGTTTCCATAATTTCGAAGAATGGTTCCAATCACTCCCATTTGCAGAAAAACCATATAATCATTCACAGCCTTGGGTCGATTCACGGCATTCATTCTGGTGCCGCTGAGAGTGAGAACATCGACGGCAGAATACATATACGATCGAGCCGAATCATTTGCACTGTTGGTTAAAGATTTCGCGATGGCCGCAAAAAAATCCGAAGTACCCGCAATGTTTCCAACCAGAGTGAGAAAATTAAACGTGGCCTGGCAAGCAAAGGCAGATGCTTTGACGAGTCGAACCTCATCATTGACTTGATCAGAGTTATACAAGGGATCAATAGCCTCATGGGCTGCAGCACATTGGCCATACGAAAGATGGTAATTTGCATCGTCGATTCTAGCTTGACGTCCGCGCTCAGTGGACAAATCGAAACGGTTTCCGCATCCTACGAAAATTAGACACAAAAAAAACCAGACGACTTTAGGGGTAACATCCATGTAGACCTCCTAATAATAGGTTAAGTCACGGGAGTATATTTTGCAAAGCTACACGAATCCGATCGAACCCTTTTTCTAAGGTTTTCCGATCCTTAGCAAAACTAATTCGTATTCTATTGTCATCACCAAAGGGTTTTCCAGGCACCACGGCCACTCCGGCGTCCAAAAGCAGGTGCTCGGCAAGTTTTTCACTTCCCCAGCCCTTTGCTTTTAGATGAGCGGAAACATCCGGAAATAGGTAAAAGGCTCCTTTTGGACTATCTACTTTCAGCTGATTCACTTGACGCAAAATATTTAAACAAAGATCGCGACGCTCCTGCATATCACGTCTTTTTTCTTCGAACTCTTTGGGCTCTTGCTTTAAGGCCTCTATTGCCGCCGGCTGAATAAAGCTCGGGATATGTGTTGAACTTTGTGCCTGCAAAATCCCCAACGCATCAATAATTTCTTGTGGACCAGCAGCAAATCCCACTCGCCATCCCGTCATGGCATGAGACTTAGACAGGCCGTTGAATGTAATCGTTCTTGCATAGGCGTCCTTACTTAAGGAAGCAAAAGAAACGAATTCTTCATCATCATACACCAGAGAACTGTAGATCTCGTCTGAAGCTACCAAGATGGAGGTCCCTTCCAATGCCTTGGCAAGATCTTGCATTTCTTTTCGCGTATACATTCCACCGCAAGGATTATTCGGAGAATTCAGCAAAATAAGTCGAGTTTTCTTGGTAATACGTTTTTGAATCTCCGGAACGGATAACCGAAATCCCTCTGCACAAGGAAGAACAATAGGAACTCCTCCGGCGATACGAACCATTTCAGGATACGAAACCCAATAGGGCGATGGGATCAAAACCTCATCTCCCTCTCCCACTGTGGCCAGTATTAAATTAAAAAGTCCCTGCTTCACACCAACGGTTACTGTGATTTGCTTCCAGTCATAGGAAAGTCCAAAATCTCGATGAAACCATTGAGATACCGCTTTTCTCAATTCTGGGATTCCATGAGAGGCAGTATACTTAGACATCCCTGAACGAATGGCATCGATGGCCACATTCTTTACTGAATCAGGCGTTTCAAAGTCTGTCTCACCGGCCGTAAGATTCACCACGTCTTTTCCACTTTTGATCATTTCTTGGGCCAGACCATTTAAACGAACGGTGGGAGAAGCTTCTACATTTCTTAGACGTGGAGCCAATTGATACAATGCGCTCATCGAATATCCGCTCCTCGAATTTTTTCTTTAACTGCGATCCAAACAGCCTTAGGTACATATTCCTCGATGCTTCCACCAAAGGCCGCCACTTCTTTCAAAACGGTGGAGCTCACAAAGAAAAGATTTTTTCCTGTCATCATAAAAAACGTTTCCACGTTTTCATTCAGCTCTCGGTTGATCGCTGCCATCATAAATTCGCTTTCAAAATCACTGGCAGCTCGCAGCCCCCTCAAAACCGCATGCACCTTATTCTTTCTGGCAAAGTCCATGATCAAACCATCGCAAAGAGCAACTTTTACTCTTTTTTCTTTTTTGAATACCTCTCGAATCAACTCAATTCGTTCCTCTGGGGAAAACCACCAACTTTTTTGAGAAGATTTGCGCAGGTTCGTGGCCACTACCACTGTTACTTCATCAAAGATTTTCAAACTTCTTTTAATGATATCGACATGTCCGTTGGTAATGGGATCAAAGGAGCCAGGATAAATTGCTCTTTTCTTCATAGGCAAATCATACAATTAATCTTTCCACGCACCTAGTGTATTCAATCCAATTTGCGACCGCTTCCTAAAAAAGATGAATTCACTCCTCTAGGAACTCGAGCGCTATGTTAATTTAAATCCAGCGCATTTATGCAAATCGTCTAGAACCCAATAGAGAGAATAGGATTATTTTTTTATCGTCACCCAGAAGACTTGGTGACGAAAACGGAAATTCCAGCGGGCCCCAAGGTGCGCTCGGAATGCTTTTCTAAGGAAGATATCTCGGGAAATCGAAATTTTGGATCATGCTCCACCAAAAGAATTCCTCCGGCTTTTAGAACAGAATTCGCCATCATCTGTTCAATTAACTCCGGCATTTTGGCAGATTCTGCATAGGGAGGATCCATTAAAATGAAATCGAAGGTCCCCAGCTTCTCCCATTTTATTTTTCCAATATCTTCCACCAGCAGCATAGCTTGCTGTTCGCATCCCAAGGACTTTAAGTTCTCTTGAAGGGTTCTAGCTTGAGCTCGTTCTTTTTCCACGAACGTACAAAAAGAGGCGCCCCTACTGAGCATTTCAATTCCAAGCCCTCCGACTCCGGCAAATAGATCCAAACAGCGAAGGCCTTCGAAACTCGGAGATCCTTGTTTTTTCCATTGAATGGCTTCTAGCAAACTAAAGATGCTTGCTTTCACTCTAGAAGAGGACGGCCTTAGACCTTCTCGATCAATGGCCTTTAAGCGACGACCACCCCATTGTCCGCCGAGAATGGTCAACATAGAACTAGGCGGCTACGCTTTTTTTGGCAATTCCGGTGGGAATTCGAAATTCCGTTCCATCGGCCATTTTGCAAAGCAGCGCTTCTTCCGTACAAATCACTTCAATACTTCTGTCGCCGCTAGCAAAACAAAGCTTCAAATTGACCACCCCGGTCAATTCCATCGTCAAAGACTGTTCCGCCGATTTTTTTGGCTTTGCCTTCGGAGCGGCGGCCTTGTGCAAAGGAATTGGCTGCGGAGCAGCAGGCTCCTCTTCGGCGGCCATGTCTTGGATAATTTGATCTAATTCGTCTTCCGTAACATCTTCCATTTTCTTTTCATCAGCCATAGACCCCTCCTAAAGGGTTACACCCTATCTCTTCGGAGATTCCCCGAAAATCTTGAATTCCAAAAAAAGGGCATTTCTTTTGAACTCCCAAATACTTAGCTTCACACGCTTTCGCGAATTTTTTGTAGCCCGACGCACCGCCCGTTTGGTATAAATTACGCTTCCGGGAGGAGAGATTGTCAGAATTCGAAAAAAAGCCGGCACTATCGCTGGAAGGGCTTCTTTGCCCTAATACTTTGCGTTCTGCCTTTCGAGAGGTGCAACGCGCCGACCTTCCTGCACGGGAAGGCCTAAAAGAGCTATTGAGCTCGGGCGCAGCTCTACCTCAATCGGGCTACAATGAGGCCGAACAATTAGAGTTTTCGAAACTCGAACACTGCCAAGATCTTTTGGTGGAAGAATTTTTCACACGCAAACAAGAACTATTGCGACTCAACCTAGCCCGAAAAAATCTGATCTTAGATTTTATTCGCTCTCGAACGAAACGAGACTTCTCCTTAGAAGACAGCATTTACAGCAAAATGGGCAGCCCAGAGCATGAAGCGCTTCAACTCTATGCTCATCAAGTTTCTTTGTTTCAGTTGCTACAAATCCTTTTGGTAAAACGTTGGACGGATAAAAAACTTTTGTGCCTATCCGAAGCGGAAGGAAAAAACTCCACTCTTAATTGGCAAATTATTAGCTTCTTAAAAAAGAATAGTCCAAAAGGAATCATCCATCGCCATGATTGGTCTTTCTTAAAAGCCAATCTGTATAGTTGGTATTCTCCGTCGAAAGAGACCATGGAACGTCTAAGCCTAATGCTGGACTCTTTGCAATTGCAGTCCGAGCCAGGTGATTTTCTCATTCGCTTTGTTCATCACTTAGGTTCAAGAAATCGACTCTCTCTTCTTGGGATGCAGCCTAATCTTCTAAGTTCCGTTTTGATTTGGAAAGTTTTGTTGGCTTTAAAAAACTTCCAAGAAGGAAAAGAAGACATTTTCTCCTCTCCATTCTCAAGTCAAATCTCGGGCTCCATTTTTCTTTCTGGATTGAAAAATGGAGAAAACCTTATTGCTTTAAGAGAACTATCGGAAAACAAAATGCTACAGGGCGTTTGGGCGTTTACAGATAGTGACTTTGAGCGTTTCCTTTCAGAAATTTTCTTATTGTGGGAGTCCTCTTCGGAAATTCCTCAAATAAACATTCATCCAAGGTCTTCTTTGAAAGAAATTGGTAAAGATGTTTTCCGTTCCATTCCATTGTTTCAGAATGGCAACCGGTCTTTAAGCTCTGCCCAGTTCGGCGGATGTTTTCAGCATAATGGTGGAGACGAGTTAAAAGATATTCCCGTTTTGCTAGAACAATTGCGAGAAGGTGGAATGCTTTTAGTATCGGCAGACACTTATTGGCCAACGGACAACAACAAAGAGAGTGAAGACTTAAGAGACTCTATTTTAAGAAAAGCCTCTATCCGATTTGTCATGGACCTTCGACAACTCAACGGACACTTTTCTGAAAAGTGTCCAAAGGCCATAGTTCTACTCGAGAAATCCAGCAGCAAAGAGGCAAGAGATTCAAATCGTCCTCAGATTGTAAAACTGAGAGGCCACGCCAATCCAAGCTTCATTGAAAACAACTGGAACCAAATTTTAGATTTATTGCAAAAAGAGCTTACTCCCGGCGAAGTGTTTTCCAAAAATATTCAAAGCGGCACCGATGCCATCAAAGTGGAATCGATGACAGCTGCTGCTGCCCAACAAGAGTTGCGCTCAAAGCCTTGGATGACACTTTCGGATCCTTCATTTTACGAGGCCAGCTTCCGACTTCGACGCCACCCGAGCAAGGCGTATACTCTTGGCACTCTCATTCGATGGAATTCTAAAAATGGCGCCCCTTCCCCACGTGGAATTTTCTTAAAGGAATCCGAAGGAAGATTAAACGCTTTTCGAAAAGGTGCCTCGGCCGCCGAGCTTGATGCTTCTCACTATTTCTTTATTCCAGAAGCCTCACTTCCAGAAAGCTCAGACTTTTTGCGAGCTCAAATCCTCTCTGCTCCAGTTCAATTCTGGTTCCGCTTAGAGCTTGAGCAAAGCGTAGGAAAACGAATTCGTAAATTAGAAAGAATTTCAGAACAAAGACTAAAATTAATGCCTCTAATTCGTATTTTTGAAGCGGGAACTTTAGTTCCTGTTCAAAACGCCGTTGGAAGAAGCTTTGATTCCGTGGAGAATTTAAAATCTCGTCTTTCTCAGATTTTTTCTCACGGTACGCTTTCGCTCAAAGATCGGCAAGAGATCCATGAGACTGTGGGAGCCTTAGAAAATTCCATTCAAAAAGGAATCGATCTTTGTGCGGAATACGCAAAGTTTTTGTTTCCTCAAGTTTCTATCCATCGAGAAAATCTACCCGTTCGATTGCCTGATGTTTCTCCTGGTGTGGTTTTAGATATTTTTAGGCACCTTGATAAGTTGCCTATCACTCAACACCCATCCATTCATATCACTCGCTATAAGCCTGCCCACGACTTTAAAGTCACAAATGTGCAGTATGAAGAGACTGCCACGGGCGCATTGGGTGAAATGAAAGTTTATCAAGGCATGGACGCAATTCTAAAAATTAGCGGCCCAACCCTGTTAATGAGAGCCATTCATGAAGATATTTTGAAAAAGACTGGCCGAGGATGGAAAGAGTTTTCTGATCGTCTGCTATTACCAACGGACTTTCCTCTGATCCAAACTCAGATTCGGGAAATCTTATCCACCATCGATTCTCAAATGAAACAGACTCGAGAAATGATCCGATTGGTAGATCAAATTTTCTGCTGTCTATTCGGTTTAGCTTCACGATTTGAGGACGACAAGGCTCTTTGTTCCATGAAGCGCCATTTGAGCCCAGACGAACAGCAATACGTACTGCAAGTTCAAAGCCCACAACAGCATCAAAACTTCACACAAGAAGATTTTGTAGCGCCCACAGAAGTCCTACAATAATAAACATCCAAGAAATTTTATCCATCCGCTCATAGCTTCCAGGAATAGGATGGTATTTCTTCAATAGAACCTTGGCATCCTTCCACTGCAGAGAAAACTGGATATAAATGCCGCAAAACAACAATAGATGTGGGAACCATTCGTCCATAATTCTTTATCGGCATTTGACCCAAGACCTTAACTAGATTTACTATTTGTGGAGTGAAGATATCTCCAGAAATTCAAAGAGTTTTTCAGCAAATCCGTTGGTTGGAAAAGCGCAGAGCGAAAATTATAGAGAGCGTATCATCGCATTTCTCAAAAACTACCGTTCAGCACATCTTGGAAAAAGAGAACTTAGTAAAGCTTCCCTTAAACCTTGAACTTGAACTCGAGAATTTGGTGGACGAACGAAATATAGATGATTTTTTAAGAGATTTGGCCAATCGAGTAGAAGTATTTAGCGCTCATACAATTGTAGCCATTCGAAAACACACCTCCGTGTATCGAGATCATGTGGATGAACAAATTCGATTTGGATCTCGATATGCGGGCCAAGACGCCGGAAGATACTTTTTGTCTTCTCACACAAAATACGACAAAACCATTCCACATTTAGAGCCCATTGAAGTGGTTCAGGCAGTCTTTGAGCTTACCTATAATGGATTTCCGGGCGATAAAAACTACTTTTTGTGTTTGCGTTCGTTTGGAGGTTCCACTGTTCACTTTCAGCATTCCCCTCATTTAAAGAATTGGGCATCAGTTGGCGCAGATCCAAAATTTCTCCACCAAATCAAGGTAGATTGGATGAAGGGAATTTTAGACATTCTCAGCCCCGAGATGGAGTTTTCTTTTACCCAGGCCATTGAAACTGGAGCGAAGTTTGGCCTCGCCCAATTCTATTCCCCTGAAGCACATGCTAACCCCTGAAGCATTCGCTAAAACACAAAAATCGATCTATCAGAAACTACAGGAACAGATTCAGACATATCGATTGTCCCATGAAAAAGATTTTCATCATTATCAGAGAACTACAGAACGCTCCGACTACAAAATTAAAAGGGCCTTGGACACCGCCGAATTGGTAGATCAGACTCTTGAAAGGAAGTTGATTCTATTTGGAGATTTTCACCCCTTCCCCCAAAGCCAAAAGGGATTCTTTCGTTTCCTAAAGCTTTATTTCAACAAAAAGAAAAAGATCGTCGTTGCGTTAGAAATCTTCCATTCCAAACATCAGAAATTCATCGAGAACTATCTCGCCGGAAAAATTTCGCTCGGAGAACTCTTTGAAGAAATAGAGCTACAAACTTATTGGCCTTTCCAATTGGAAGACTATGCTGAAATTGTTCGATTCTGCAAAAATGAAAAGATTCCAATTGTAGGAATTAACTCTTCCCCAAAAGGAAAAGGTTCTTCTCTAAAGGCTCGAGATAAACACAGTGCTGAAATTATTAAAAATGAGCTTTCTAAAAACCCACATCGCTCGATCCTGTGCTTAATTGGCGACTTTCATTTGCATAAAAGTCATTTACCGAAATTCTTTCTCAAAAATCAATTGTCCATAGTTCATCAGAACCTAGACTCTCTCTATTTTCGTTCAATCAAAAAGTTTCATCGAGCACCAGAGGTCGTGGAATTAGCTTCCAATGAGTATTGTACCTTCAACAGCGTGCCCTGGGTGAAACAACAAAGTTATCTAGACTGGCTCGAGGGAGGTTTTGACGACTCCAGTGAGCTTGATGCTTTTGAGCAGATACATCAATTCGCAAACGAACTTCAATCTATTATCGGCTCAGCGAAAAAATGGACTCCCACGGCCTCAATCTTTATTTTTCCCGAAAAGCCCAAAATCCAATCAAACATAGACGAACTATTTTTCCGTCACTCATTTCGATTCTTTCGAACCTCTTATCTACCTGATTCACAGTCCATTGTTCTTCCAACGCTTAGTTCAAATGCAAAAGCAGAAGCCGCATCACTTTTGCTTTGGACTGCCGCACAAAAAAACAGCAGAGAAAAAATCAAAAAACTCTCTGACGAACAAATTATTTATATTTTCTTTTTGGGATTCCTTGGATCTAAGATTTTGAATCCCAATCGAAAATGTAATGAAATCTTAGATCTGTATTCCTTGATGCAGCAGAAATCAAAAAATAAAAGAGCCGCCCACAAAGCGGCAGTAGCTTTGAGCGCCATCAAATATCTTTCTAAGTTTCTATCCTTACCAAAGTGCGTGAATAAAAAGACGAAAATTTCAGAGCAGGAACGAATAGAGGCCTTACGATTGACCGGCTACATTTTGGCAAATCGCTTTTTTCATGGGTTGCGAGGGTCTATGAAAGACCGAAGGTCTATTTTGAAAAGACTATTTCAACTTCAGCTTTCAAATCAAAATGAAATCAAAACGGAATTTGCTGAAATGAAAAAGATTGTCCAAAAAAAGGGAATCTCTCCCGTTTCAAAACGAATGAGCCTTTAATTCTCTTCAGTCTATCTGTATTCAATTTGGATCAATTTCAGATAGCTTTCGATAAATGGTTCTTTGATTAATCCCCAAAAGTTCTGCTGCCTTATTTTTGTCACCATTCGTATATTGTAAGGTTTTCCGAATCATTTCTAATTCAACCTCTCGTAACTTGGTACCTATTGGGAAGCGGAATTCAGAATCATTTCCAGTAAGGGAAGATGATTCAGTAGATAAGAATATCCCCAAATCTTGTGGTCGAATTTCATTCCCTTCCAACAATACCACCGTCCTTTCGATGGTATTTTTTAATTCCCTTACGTTCCCCTCCCAGGAATGAGTCTCCAAAGCTGCATAGGCCTCTGAAGAAAAGAAGGCCTCCCCTTTTCCATAAACCTCTTTTGATACATTGAGAAAATGATCAGCCAAAAGGCGAATGTCTTCCCGCCGATTTCTCAGGGGAGGTACAAAAATCGAAACCACGTTCAAACGATAAAATAAATCTTCTCGAAAAGTCCCAGAAAGAATCTTTTTTCGTAGATCAGCGTTTGTCGCAGCAACCACTCTAACGTCAACTTTCTTAGACTCGGTGGAGCCAATTCGAAAAAAAGTGCCGTCTTGCAAAGTTCTCAATAACTTTACTTGTAAGTGATTGGGCATCTCTCCGATTTCATCCAAAAAGAGTGTCCCTTTATCCGCGGCTTCAAATAGCCCCATTTTACTGGAAACCGCCCCAGTAAATGCCCCTTTTTCATAACCGAATAATTCGCTTTCTAATAGGGAATCTGGAATTGCGCCACAGTTCAATGTGATTAGCTTCCCCTCTCTCTTACTTTCGAGATGAATGGACTTGGCAATAATTTCTTTTCCAGATCCACTCTCTCCCTCAATCAATACAGAAGCGTTGGTTCTTGCTAGCAGGCGCACCGTTTTTTTGATCTGTAAGATATCAGGATGGGAGCCTAAAAATTGTAACTTTGATGATACATCTGAGGGTCTTGAATATTTTCCGAGCGAATCTTGAATGGACTTTAATAATACTTCTTTTTTTATGGGCTTCGATAAAAAATCAAGCGCACCTAACTTCATTGCCTCAACGGCATCTTCCACCGTTCCGTAGGCAGTCAATAGGATCACTGGAATGAGTTGATTTTCTTTTCTGATCGCACGTAGAAGTTCTAAGCCCGACACTCCTGGCATGCGTAAATCTGAAATCACTAAATCAAATTTTTGTCTTTTGAGGTGAGTTAAGGCGATGGAGGCCTGTTTTGCAGTTACAACCGCATAGGCTTCTTTAGAAAGAATTTTTTCCATTACTTCAATGTTACTCTGTTCATCATCTACGACTAATATCTTAGCTCTGTAGCCTTCCATGCACCCTCCTCTCTAGAAACTGATTTTGCCGGTATTCTAATTGTAAATTTTGTTCCCTGATTTTCCGTACTTTCAAATGAAATTTCTCCACCATGGGCTTCCACAACTTGTCGAGAAAAGGTTAAACCCAATCCCGTGCCTTCTGCTTTATTGGTGTAGAATGGCGAAAATATATTCTTCTGTTGTTCCGTTGAGATACCCGAACCGTTATCCATTACTGTTACAGAAATTGTCTGAGTTTCAGAGTTAAATTGAGAAATAATTCGAATATATTTCGCTACAACTTTTTCCATGGAAAAAGCTTCCGTAGCATTCTTCACTAAATTTCCCAAAACTTGGGAGAACTGTGCTCGATCAATACTAATCTTGGGTAGATCACCTAAGTCACAGGTGAAATAGATGCCACGATCTTTCAGAAGGGGCTGATACAAATCATGCAACTCTTCGATAATGTCGTTCAATTGAACAAATTCCTTCTCAATTTTCGGCCCCCTGGCGAGATCTAAATAGGAATCTGTCACTTGAATCAGGCGATTAATCTCTCGCTTCATTGACTCCATGGAATCGGGGTTAGAGTCACCAGACTTCAATTGTTCTTCCAATAATTCCGCATGAAGGTTCAGTGCGTTTAGTGGATTTCGAATTTCGTGAGCCATCTGTGCAGCCATTTTCCCAACAACGCCGAGCTTTTCCGAATGAATGAGCTTCGCCTGAGTCAGCTTTAACTCTTCATTTTGTTGGGCTAATTCTTTATGGGCTCGCTCGAGATTTAGTTTCTGCTCTTGAATTGCTTTTCCTTTTTCCAAAAGAGAAACCGCCATTTTTTGGGTTTCTTTGGTCAAAGTGCCAATTTCATCGTCGGTGGATCTCAAAATTAAAAATTTCCCCAAGATTCTTTCATCTAATCCATTTTGGGAAATGGATCGCATGATTTGTTCAAGAGACTTAAGAGGCATAAGTGATCTTGAAAGCCAGTATATGATTCCTAAAAATGCAACCAACGAACCCAACAGTCCCACGGTTAGCAAAATCACTAGCCGATTGATCTCATTTTGCACTTTACTGGAAACTTCTCTCATAGAGGCGTCCAGATCTAATGCTAAGGATTTCAACCGATACCGAAAATTTGCACGGTGCTCAGACAGATTCGCTTCAATGGCACCGCGAGAATCCCACTCAGCATAAACCTTATTCAGAATTAGAATTGTGGCTTCATACGATTGAACCAAATCCGAGATTCTTTGTGAAACATCGTTATCTAAGACTTGTTCTGCCCGAGATAGTTTTGACAGGGTTTCCAATCGAGTACGTATTACGTTTTCTAAATTATCTTTGGGCCGAAGAATTCCCTCATTTAGGGATTTATCGAGGTCAGACTCTAAAAGGAAAAATGAATTTTCTACCTGGTTTACTGTTTTAATGGCTGGGATATAGAGGACGTTCACCGCCTCCATTCTTGACTCTAATGTTCGGAAAACGGCCACGCTATAGCCAACAAGAGCTAACAAAATAGCCGCCAACAGGAGAAACCCTAAGGTAACCTTTTGATTGAGACTCAGAACCAAAAAAACTCCATTTTCTTCTATCCGGTCAAGGGGGTAAATAATACCTTCCACTATCTTACCCATACCTAAAGAGGACGATCAAACTCTTTGTTTTTTCAAGTAAAACAACTTGTTTACCGAAAGGTAATGGATGAGTCAGGATCGGGAAAAACCGAAAATTTTACTTCTATTTAAGGCGGAAGAATCCGCAGAAGAATGGAACCGCCTTGTAAAGGCTTTGAGTAGCTTTAATCAGGTAGACAAAAAAGAATTGGAATCCACGATTCCCACAACGGAATTAAAAGATCTAGGGAAAGAATATGATCACGTTTTTTTAGATCTCTCGCTTGCGGACTTCCAGAATTTGCAATCAGAAAAATTCCCTAATCTTACTATTGTAAAAAAAGAAACGTTTGCATGGAATAATCCCGAAACACGAAAACTAACCTCTGGAGTGTTGCTCAGATATCCATGTCTAGTTCTAGAAAAGATTTCTCTAGGAGATCTGATCCGAGTATTGCACTTATACCTAAACCCAAAACGACTGAGCGGCACAACTCCTCTTTTGGAGAAAGGCGCCCTAATTCTTGCGGACAAAATTCAAAGTGCCGAAAACCTTGGAACTCTTACTGACAAACTAAGTACTTACTTAGATAAAATTGAAGGATTTCAACTATCGGAACGAATCCCCGATGTTCGACAGGTTCTTCAAGCCATTTTACAAAAGTCTCTACAAGAATCTAAAAAAGTGAATCCCGAATTTCCTACTGTAGACTTTCAAGTTGGCGTAACGAAATCGAAACTAGCCGTTAATCTAAGATTTCCTCGAGGCGATATTTCCGTTGAGGCACTTCCAAGTCAGATCCTCGATGGAAGAGATCTTTTTTGGTCAATTCTTTGGAACTGCTCAGACACCACCCTAGTCACCCATCACGTACAATATGATGAAATAGAAACAATGTTCTTCTTTTATCTTGAAAGAAGACCTAGCCATTCAACATTTAAAACGTTTCTTTTAAAAACGAGTGAGAGAAGCTTGAAGTCAGACTCTCTATTGGTGGCACCACAAAACTTCGATTTCAAAATCCTTTCAGACATCAAGCTAAGAGAACAAAAACTTGAAATAAATGAGCTTCAGACCGCTGAAAGCGGCATCGACTTTGGATCTCTGCCTGAAGAGGTTGTAAAGAAGATGGCAAAACTCACAGAAGAGGGCATGTTCCTAAAAGAGCAGGCAACCAAGCGTGAAGAAAATATTCGAGAATTACAAACAAAGTTTGTTGAAGCATCAAAAGAATTGAATCAAAAGAAAAGCGAAGTTATGAAGCTAATGAAGGCGAATCAAATGATTCAAGAGGCTTCAAACAGAAAACTTGCCGATTATGAGAAAAAAATCGAATTTTTAAGCAATGTTTCAAAAGAAAAAGCTCAATCCAATGACGCCGTTCCGGCTCAAGCGCTTCAAGAGGCCATTTCAAAGCTTGAAGCAAGCTTGAAGGCATCAGAACTCGAGAAGAATCAATTACAAGAAAAGGCCCTAAACGAACAAAAGAAGGTCGCCATTTTCGAACAAAAATACTCTACCCTTTTTAAAGAAGTATCAGCCAAGGACAAAGAAATCGGAGAACTGAAGGCCGCTGTCGTCAAGATTCGTAAAGAGAGCACATCTACTGCAAACGCTAATGCCTCTGGCGCAAACTCTACAGGCGATTCTGTTTCTCAAAAATTAAAAGACGCTGAAGCTCGTGAGGCGTTACTAAAACAGGAACTCAAAAAAATCGCATTTAAGCTTGAGCATAGCGAGAAAAACGTAAAAGCAATTCAAAACGAAGCTGCGGAGAAAAACAAACTGCTAGAGCAGAAACTTCAAAATGCTAAGACAAAAGAAGTCGAGTTACTGAAAAAGATCGAAGAGCTTTCAGCCGCGCTAAAAAAGGCAGCAAAGGCGGCATAGATGGGAAAGCTTCTTCGAATTCCTATAAACAGATTTGAAACTTCAAAACCATTGAAGGAAAACCTTCTACTCGAGCTACCGAAAAATAGAAGAAGTCTTCGCCTAATTCATTCAGGAGAAGCTCTCGAGATTGAACTGCTGGAAAAACTAAAAAGAAATGGCGTGTCATATCTTTGCTTTTTAGTTGACGAAAACGACGCAAGGGATCCCCTCACCTGTGAAATCTACCAATTTCAAGGAGACCCTAATCCCGCAAGGGAAGCCATTTCAGAAGCTAAAGCTGAACCAGTAATCAGTGCCCCTAGCACGCAGCAAACATTAACTCAGGAGAAGCAAGCAGAAACAACCCCTGAGCCGGAAACTCAAGAAGTTGAAACTATTTTAGCAAAGAAGACACCAGCTCCAGTTCTTGAAGAAGAAATTATAAGTGGGACTAGCGATAGTACAGATACGACTGAGAATCGATTTTCACCCGATGAGCCCCTACCAGTCGAAGAACAAACTTTTAGCAAAGACAAGGATACTGTCGATACGTTTGAACAAACGTTCCAGTCTGATCTAAAGGTAAAAGAACAAGAACTTCGCTTTACTAATACGAAAGAAGAGAAGGCAGAGGAAACAAGATTTCAATCATCAAAACAAGAAAAGCTTGAAGAAATCAGAGTCAAACAAGGCGCTAAAACTAAAGAAGAAGAATTTCGATTTCAGTCTAAAGAAGAGAATACAAATGAACCGGAATTTAGTTTCTCCAATAAAACTTCAGATTCCGCTGAGGCCGGTAACGGGAAATCAAAAGTAAAATCTCTACAACAGCTAAAAGATGCACTCCTAGAAGGTCTAGAAGTTGACTTTCCGAAATCAAGACCTGATCTCTTAAATGATGCAAAATCACAGATCCTCGGCTCAAAAATTGAGAAGAGCCTATTCGATTTGTTGCTTAGTTCGAATTCTGATAATGAAAATGAGATTAAAGCTTCTATTCGGGAACTAGAGACCAAACTAAAAAAGATCGCTGCAGGTAGGTTCGATGACGACGAGGGCGTAGAGGTAGAGTCCACAGAAGAATATATAGAGTTTCAAACAAATTTAAATCAAGACCCCGTTGCGATTTCTGAAATAATGACATCCGTTCAGAAAATTGAACAGAACCGGAAAATATCTACGGAAAAACTTTCTTCTGCTTACGAATTAGAAAAAAGTAAACTCACGAGAACCAACACACCCGCCAAGGAGGCTCCCATTACTTTGTCTAAGCTAGCTGCTTATTTGGGCAGTGCAATTGGATACTCTAATATCGACTTTTTAGCAGAGTTAGGGCTTGGAGCTGTGATTCAGTACAAGGAGAGACAAGGTGAAGATATTAAAAAAGATAATGTCCCTAAATTTACTCAAAAAGCTCTTTGGGAAACAAACTCTCCAAACTCACTAATTGAAGACTACCAACATATACTGAAGTTCTTAGAGTTCTACAGCGCAGACCCATTAGTAGATTTAAAAGAAAAAGAATTTTCGAAAAAAATTTTTGAACGAACGATCGAGAGGACAAAAAATTCTAATTTCTCTCCGGATCCACTAAATCTTTCGCAGTGGATTCAGTTTGTAGAACATGGACCATCTATGGACATTCATTCGAATTGCTCGAAAGCCTCGGCAAAAGCGTTAAAGCAGGCGAAAGATTGTGATCTTTTATAATCTCTTCAATTGAATTTTTGGAAGCGTTAGGGTTTCAGAAATTAATTTCCGTCGTCACCGATAGCTTCCACTGGACAAGCAGCCTTTGCAGCCTTGCATGCTTCTTCTTCTTCTGGAGTCTCGGGCTGCTTCACTACCTTGGAGTGCCCTTCAGAATCATTCATGGCAAAGTTTTTAGGTGCCTCATTCACACAGGCATCACAGGCAATACACTGTTCATCCACATAGAATTTTCCAGGGGTATTATCAGGGTATTTGTGATTTTTATCTGCCATGTTTGCATCCTCAACTTTTCTATCCACTAAGATCAGTGATCGTAGTGTACAAAAACCAATGAAAAAGGAAAAGCCTCAGAGAATCGCTCCTCTGAGGCTTTATAAATGGGCATCGTGCTATCTTGCCACAGGGCTTCCCCTGCAGTAGTTTCGCCGCAGACCTGCTTAACTGCCGAGTTCGGAATGGGATCGGGTGTGACCAGGTCGCTATAAACACCCAAAGCGTTTATAACTTTTTTGGTTCAATGAAATCAAGGTGAAATCTATAAATGTACGCTTTAGAGAAGCCTATCAACAGATGAAGATAGAACATAATCTAGTTTCAGGAAGATCAATATTGATGCAAATTCAATTTCTTGAATTTAAAAATAAATCAAGCCGCACGGGTTATTAGTATCAGTCAGCTCCAAGTATTACTACTCTTCCACCTCTGACCTATCAACGTAGTAGTCTACTACGACCCTTTAGGGGATTGCTCCCAGAGAGAAATAATCTTAAGAAAAGTTTCCCGCTTAGATGCATTCAGCGGTTATCTCGTCCGAACATAGCTACCCGGCTGCGCCACTGGCGTGACGACCGATGCACCAGAGGTTCGTCCATCCCGGTCCTCTCGTACTAGGGACAGCCTCTTTCAATTCTCTTACGCCCACGGCAGATAGGGACCGAACTGTCTCACGACGTTCTGAACCCAGCTCGCGTACCACTTTAATTGGCGAACAGCCAAACCCTTGGGACCTGCTCCAGCCCCAGGATGTGAT
>JACCDX010339506.1_pt1 | contig 73772 bp, 137 predicted proteins | sample 7449681 | NCBI WGS metagenome assembly JACCDX01 (sample SAMN15323450, study PRJNA562643) | freshwater metagenome | isolation source: river surface water | place: USA:Blue River Watershed | collected 2017-08-18 | reverse complement strand
GTAATTTTGTGGTAACTACTTAAAAGTAAACCACATTATGCCCGAGTGTTGGAATTGGTAGACAAAGCGGTCTTAGAAACCGTGGCTTTAATAGCTTGAGAGTTCGAGTCTCTCCTTGGGTATAATTGTTAAAGCAGTTATAGTAGAGAACACGTGATAACTCTATTATAAGCGGTACTTATGTAAAAAAAAACTGCGGGACGTGCCGAACAGTTAGAATTATAGTCAGGTGGCGAAATTGGTTAGACGCTTTCACAACTACTGAATAGTTTTTAAAAAACTACAGTTGAAGATTAAAAGCAGTGTGAAAACACCTCCGTTTAAATGCAGGTTCGAATCCTGTCCTGACTACTAATCTAAAAATAATTAAAAAATGAACATTTACGAAATTGCAATGGTTTGTCACCAGGCCAATAAAGCATGGTGCGAAGTTAACGGAGATTATACTCAAAAAAATTGGAATGCGTGTGAACAGTGGCAAGTAGAGTCGGCATACCGGGGAGTAGAATTCAGGATAAAAAACCCCACAAGTGGAATCGATGCTCAACATAACGCATGGATGGAAGATAAAATTGCAAATGGATGGGTATATGGGGAGGTAAAAAGTGAAGAGCATAAAACACATCCCTGTCTTATTCCATTTGAAGAACTCCCTGATTTTCAACAAAAAAAAGACGCCCTGTTTTGTGCGATTGTAGACGCCTTAAAGTAATTAAAAAAATCCCAATACTAATGCAACCACTTTTAGTCAATCTTGAGATTATTTTTTTTTATTCCAATCAATTTATAACAATACCCTAGTCAATTTTTTAGAAATCATAAATTATCTAGATATGACAAATGAACAAATGAAAGAATATGTAGTGAATGGTGGAAAACTTTTTATTATCAAATCAATTGATATTATTAGAGACGGTCGCACCGGAGTACTAGACACAACTCAAGGTAAATTTTACATTCACCAGAGTAATAAAACTTTCCATTCAGGCTATGCCCCTAGTGATGAAAATTTAATAACGGATTTTTTACTAGTGGAATATTTGATAACACAAATTGAGGAGTATATTAGTAGGTGTGAAAATAATGTTAAACGTAATAAAAACCTACTAACAGAAATCCAGACAAAAAAATACAAACCTGATTGAAGGGGAAAAATACTTTTAAATATGAAAAATTTAATAACCTGTTCAAGTTAATAGAAATTAAAAACTCAACTGACTATCAGCACTCCTCCATTGCCCGCAAGGTGCCTACTAATTAATTTAAAATTAAACAACCTAAAAATTTTAAAAAAGGACCACCCCATAAAGCAGGGTTTTACCTTGACCTAAAAATAAAAATTATGACAGCATTACAAGTAATTATAATCCTATGGGGCATTTTATCTGTGATATTAACCTTCATCAGGTGTAAAAAATTAAACATTCCTTTTACGCTAGCTAAAGCGACTATTAGCGAAACCACAGGCTTTTTTGCTGCTATTTATACCATAATACTTTACATAGTTAATATTATAGGTTGAATTAAAAATAAAAAAAATGCAGTTTCACATAAAGTTTGTTTTTTAATAAAAATTCAATGACATTTATTAATTTTTTATGCAAGTAAACTGGCAAAAAATGGGATTTAAAACAAAAGAGGAGTATAATAACTTTCTTAATGAAAAATTAATAACCCTTATACAAATGATAACAAATACTCCTGAACTATTAAATGTATTTAAAAGATTAAATAATAAATGATTTATAGTCAGGTGGTGTAATTGAATTAGCACATAGTATAAGTTCAGACCCATCTATTATGCAGATTCTAATCCGGTGTTGACTACAAATAAAAATAAAAATGAAGGAAATCGTAAAATGGATTGAATCTTCCGATTCTTTAAGCAGGAAAGGTAATAATATCTTTGAAGCAAAATTTTCAAAAGGTAGTATTACAAGAAAGGATGTACCAAAATTAAAAAACATATACTATATGCTTGTTTTGGATGAGGAGAGTTGTGAAAAAATAATCACTGAATTAAGAGCAGGTTATTCATTTACCATCTACCAAGGTAGTGCTATTCATTTTCTAAGCGGTAATTATATTACTGTTGAGGGTGAAGGTGCTATGCCTAAAATAAAAGAAATTTTAAATATAGAAATTATTTGGTAAAAAACCAGTACCTTATTAAGGTAATTTTTAAAATAAAGATTAAGCCTAGCAAAGGTCAAAATTGGAAAAATCGTCTCTTTAGATAACAGAGGATATAAACAAAGTATGATTTAAAAAAAATTAAAAAAAAAATTAAAAAAAAGTTGCCTTACTAAAAAAAAGTTTATATATTTAGGTTATAAATAAAAAAATAGATTTTATAGTAATAGAGAAAGCTACTTCGAACGGTATTTTCAAAAAACTTTCTCTTCCAATTCTTAGAATCTTTTTTTTAAAAGTTGCCTTACTAAAAAAAAGTTTATATATTTAGGTTATATTTAAGACCAATAAAAAACTTGTAGTAATAAAGAGGGTTACATCGAATAAAGAATTTTCAATAAACACTCTCTTTTAACGTTCTCAAGTTTTTTAACATCTTTTAAAAAGATATTCTGTAGTAAAAGATTAAGAGTTACTTCGAAAACTTGTAAATTTCAGACTAACACTCTTGCTTAACATTCTCAGAATTTTTTTTACCTCAACTACTAAAAGTAAAAGAGAGTTATGAAGGAAAAAGATCTAAAAACTTATGATGTTTGGCAATCCTTAAATGGAAACTTATTCCTTAAAATATCGGATGAATACTCCATTGCAATAGGCTCAAAAGGTTTTCATGACCCTGTCCCCGAAAATGGAGATCTATCAAGAACCCAGTACATCAAATGCGATGAGGTTTCCGAGGTAGAAAAAGTTGGCCGATTGGTTTTCGATTAAAAAAATTGTCAGGTAGGCAGAATCAAGAATTCTGTAGCGTAATTGAAGACTAGGATTGAGGGGTGGCATTTGTTTTAGAATGCCCTCGCGCAGAAACTATCAAGCCGTCTTCCGTAGGTGAAACTCCTACCCTGACTCTTAAAAAGAAAGAATGGAACATTACTCTCTACTAGAACTAAAAGAGATAAAATCAATTATTGAAGAGAGGTTAAGTTTGAAAAAAGCGTGGCTAGAATCCGAACGAGGTCATAACTATGAGGAGTATTGTAAAAGAGAACTTACTTATTATCAAGACCAAGATCATGAAAAACTAAGGAAGGTTACTAGCAAAATAAATGAAATAGTTAATTCTATATAAAGATATAATACTGAAATTAAGAGGTATGTTTGTAAGATATAAACCGACAAAAGAGGCATTTGAAGTTAAAAAACTCCGTAAGAGCGGCAAAGTTGAGTTAATCAATGGAGTTGTTTTATCAGAGATTGAATTTGAACGTAACTGGGAGTTTGCAAAATAAAATAGTCAGGTGGCGGAATTGGTAAACGCTACCCAGATAACAACCGAAAGGTGGGGATTAATCAGAATAGTTATCCTGCGAAAGCACTAACGAAACAGATTGAGTACAGGTTCGAATCCTGTCCTGACTGCAAGTAAGCAGAATAAATTATGACACAACAAACAAAAACACAAAAAAGTAAGGTTTATGAAATAGTTAAGGTTGTGGGATTGGGTATGCTTGAATCACCCAATATTGAACATTCAATTGGACTGTTATTTAGCGATAAAAAAGATGCAGATAAAGTAGCTGATAACCTATGGAAAGAACAAACATCAGAAGAAGAAAGAAAAAGTGGGTGGTGCGCTTTACATTTTATTGTTAAAGAAAGACAATTAAATTAAAATTAGTCAGGTGGTGTAAGTGGTAGCACAACTTCCGACAACAGGGAAGGAGGTCTAAAGGTTCGAATCCTGTCCTGACTACGATAAGATGTGTAGTAATAGAAAAGAGTTACTTCGAAAACTGCAAAATTTCAAACCAAGACACTCTTTCTTAATGTTCTCACATCTATCCAATTTTTTTAAAGGGCCGGATCCCGAAGGCAGGGCGTTTCTTTTGCAATGAAAATGTTGAGGTTCGATTCCTCCCGTGTCCACTCTCTTTTTAATAATTTTTAGATCATACTAAAGTCTAAAAACATGGACGACAAATTAATGAAAAGTGTTACAGAAATATTAAAAAATCTGCCTAATATTTTAACTTCAGTGGAAGGCGCAGTACAGTCTATCTCAATTACATGGGATGAAGATAGGGAAGGAAAGCCTCTTCCTAATTTAGAAATTAAATTTTATGATGTAGGTTAATTTTTTTTTATAAAATTTTATGTTTATAAAAGTATAGATATATTTAATATCAGTAGATAAGAAAAAAGAAGCTGTGTTAGCATAATGGTAATGTACTGGTCTTCCAAACCGGTTATGTGAGTTCGATTCTCACACGCAGCTCCATAAATAGTTTTGAGTAGTTACTTAAAGAGGTTCATCGTAGCTCATCCGGTTAGAGCGTTAGACTTAGGATCTGAAAGTAGTGGGTTCGAATCCCATCGATATTTAAAAACCCCTCTTTACATCTTTCTCTCTGGCTATTTAAAAAAGAAAAACGGTTAAGTAGTTATTTAAAGGGTTTCATCGTAGCTCATCAGGATAGAGCGTTAGACTTGTACTCTAAAGGCAGTGGGTTCGATTCCCATCGAAATTTGTAAAAACACTCTTTATACTTTTCTCTTAACTGATTTTTTATTTGAAAAAAATACAGCGGGGTGGACTGGAGATGGTTCCAGCCCGGGCTCATAACCCGGCCGACGTGGGTTCGATTCCCTCCCCCGCTCCATAGTGTTAATGTCCTTCCAATTGCTCCGTTCGTCTAGAGACCTAGGATATCCGACTTTCTATCGGATGACACGGGTTTGAATCCCGTACGGAGTGCAATTTTTTATTTTTTTTACATAGAAAGTTGCTTTTCTCAATTAAAGTTTATATTTTTAGTTTTGAATTAAAAACATTTTTCCTAACAAAAATTAAAATACGTTATGGCACGTTACAATCAAAAAAAAGAGAGTGTAGATACTTCTGTATCAACTCATGAAGGGGGGAAGGGTTATCAACTAACCCCTAAACATCATTTGGTATCTATCTTGGCTACCGGTTTAGATAATACCTTTTACGAAAAATTAGGTGATCGGGAGAACCGGTTTATTTCTGTCCTGGGAGAGGTGGCTGAAAAAGATGTAGAATTTGCTGCTAAGGCATTAGTATACGCTCGATCAGTGATGGGACAGCGCACTGTCACTCACCTGGGAGCTGCTCTACTGGCCCGTTATCTCTCTGGTGCTGCTGCTTTAGGGTCAGCATTTTTCTCAAAGCGTAGTAAGAATAAGGCAAAAAAATCTACTGGCGGGATTATCTACCGTCTAGATGATGCGCTCGAAATTGCGTCTGCCTACATGCATTTGAATGCCGGGAAGCCCCTTTCAAATGCTATGAAAAAAGGTTTTAAGAGAGCTCTTGAAGCAGCTGATGAGTATGAGCTAGCGAAGTATCAGGCCAAGACGCGTAAATTTTCTCTAGTGGATCTAGTAAATTTAGTGCACCCTAAGCCTTCTGAGAAGATGGCTCCCGTGTTTGAAAAACTCATGAAGGGAGAACTCAAGCAGTTTAATACTGTAGAGGATAAGAATTCAAAAGCAGGTCAGGATACCGCAAACCGGGTAAAGGATGGGGAGATTACTGCCCAGGAGGCCGTACAGGAGCTGAAGGATTTAAAGCATGAGAACTACAAAGAACTTATCGCTACTGGTACTATCGGTTATCTTGCACTTCTGCGTAACCTGCGTAACATCATAAATGTAGCTAATAATGATGCAGAACTTGTAAAAGATGTTTGCTCATTTCTTACAGATTCCGGTAGGGTACGGTCCTCTTTGGTTTTCCCTCACCAGATTGATTTAGCACTAGAAGTACTGATTAATGATACTACTCTTGAAGGTAGTGCTGTTAAAAAAATTATTAGTGCTTTAAATACAGCGTATGAACTGGCCATTCCTAATCTATCTGAATTAGCTAAGGAAGGTAACACCGCCGTTGTATTTGATAGTTCAGGATCGATGAGTACACCCATCAGACTGTCAAATAATAAGGCAGGTTCTACTTCTGCGCTAGATAAGGCAGCTCTCATTGCAGCCACTCTAGGAAAAGGTTTAAATGCGGATGTTTACCATTTTGCAAACGAATGTGAATCAATCAGGTTTAACCCCGGTGATAGTGTAAATACTATTAAAAAGACCCTTCTATCTGCTGCTTCAGTGGGCGGAGGTACCGAATTCAGTTCTATTTTTGATAGGGTTGATGTAAAGAATTACTCCCGTATATTTGTTATCTCAGATATGCAAGGGGCTGATTCAATCAAACGTCATCTTCAATATCCTGATGTATACGTCTACTCAGTAGACATTACAGGGTATGGAACTACTATGTTTAAGCCTGATAGTCGGGTATACTCCATCTACGGATATTCAGCCGATATCTATGAAATGATGAAAAAGGTTGAGATTGATTATAATGCAGTCTTGACTGCTATCAGTGAGATTGTAATTTAATGATTTGGTGAATTTGAAGTGGAGAAGGGATACGGAACATAAAAAATCCGTCTCCCTCTCTTTTTTTAGTCCTATGTCTATTTTCTCGCGTACAAGTATTGTAGTCTAATTTTTTAAATTAAAAATAATATACTAATATGGAAAATCCAGTATTAATTAAATGGCAAGGGAACTGGGCCGATGAAATGGAAGTCTGCGGTTTTGTAGTAATACCTAAAGAAGAGGCGGATTCCTATAAAAAATATCTAAAAGACAGGGAAGATGAATTCACGCTTTATGTAGGGTCTAATCAAAATATTACATATAATAACGGAAAGGAACTTCTTGAGGAACTCACATTCCGCAACTTAACTACTGCCGAATTTCAGGTGTTTAAGAAACACTTTAGTGGGGATAGTACCTATATTTATTATGGTGATTCATCCTTTACGGATGTAAAAGCATTATAACTCAATTTCTTAAATTAAAGACAATATATTAATATGGAAAATCCGATATTAATTAAATGGGCCGGAAGTTGGGCAGATGAAATTGAAGTCTTCGGCTGTATAATTTTACCTAAACAAATAGCAGATTCATACAAGCAGTACCTGGAAAGCAAGGTAGAAGAGTTCGAACTCTGTATTGGTACTAATGAAATTATTGAATATGGTAATGGTCAAGATCTTCTTCAAGAACTCACATTCCATGAATTAACTGATAGTGAATTTAAAGTATTTAGAAAATACTACAGTGAAAACACTAGGTATGTCTTTTTTGGTCATACAGCTTTTTATCACCATTCTAATTTTTTACAAAAAAATAATATAAAACAATAAAACCCTTTTCTTATGATTGACATGACACAGTGGGCTGGAAAAATTCACTGGCTTATTCTTTTTTTTGTATGTGGTATATTACTTATGGTTTTCCCGCGAAAGGTTATGGGATGGACTCTACCTCTTATGAGAGCTATCCGGAATACAATACTAGGAGTCCCTACAGTTAAATACCCTATAGCAAATGAAGCACCCCACTGGGCCTCTTGTGTTGCCCAGGACATGACAGGTGAATGGAAATGGCATAGAGAATTTCCCACATATAAAGATGGGTATTGGTCAAGTATGTCGCCCCTCATTCCAGGACGAGCCGGTATCTCAAAACCTATTAAACATGAAGATAGTGTAATTTTAATATCACAGTTAAAACTAATAGATTGGAAAGCATGGGAAGGCGCGCGCCGGTGATTTAAGTGTGTAGAGGGTATGGTAATTAAATTTAATTATACTGTATAAATCGGATGAGCATTTTTAATATAAAAAGAATTCTTAGACTCTAAATGCTAGGAGGTAATGTAACTTAAAAAGTTACACTTAATTTTTTTTTAGTTATAGAATAACAATTTATTTTTTTGAGTATAGATGTATATTTATTAATAAAAACAAAACATTTAATATTCAAAAAATGAATCGTAAAAAAATATTAATTGAACAAATAGCCCGCACTATCCTTCAAAGATTAGATGAAGAGATACTCAAGGTAGATCTCGGTACTCTGAATCAAAAAACTGAATCTTTAATTAAGGATGTTGAAGGGCTTTTAGATCAAATGATTGTACCTGAAAAGACAAAGGACTCTGCGCAGTATAAAAAACAAATGGCTGAATATAATTTACTGCAATCTAGATTAGGTCAATTTTCAAGGTCCTTAAAAAAGGCTCACATGGTTTTCAAAGGTAAAAATGATTTACTAGAACCATGGAGGGATTATTTTGGTTTAAAAAATAAAAAGGATATATCAGGTAGACAATTTGATATAGATACCGAAAAAAGAACCTATAGCTCTAAACGTGAAAGCGGCTTAAGTAGAGCAATGGGAGGTAGTTCAGGCCGGTAATTTTTTTTTCTAAACCCCCTATTTATTATAAAAAAATAAAAAATGAATAAACGAAATTACCGTAACTTTTTATTAAATGAAATTGTTGATAGATTAAGTGAGGCTATTTTAAATGAGGCTGAGGGTTCTGGTAACGCGAAAGCATCACAAAAAGAACTCTTAACTCAGTTAAAACAAACACACGAATCTTTTGGTGAATCTGTAGTAGCTGTAAATAAGGTCTTAGTTGAATTAATGACCAATACACCTAGTAGAGAATGGGGAGCTGCTCTAAATGACACTAGAGCACTACTTACCGACTGTCAACGGGATATAAATACACAGCTAAAGCAAGTTTATGGATTCTTTAAAAAACTTACTGAAGCCAACAGCCTTATAAATCCTAAATATATAGGGATTGCCGGTGCTGCAGGACCTCCCCGCAAAAAGGGCGGTTTTTACGATATCCTAGATGTTGTAGACGGGCGTAAATTATTTGTAGATGGTGACGATGCTATATTCAAAAAAATAACATCGATGCTAATGACTATATCGGAATTAGTTAGAAAGTTAGCCGCTACTCTAAAAGATGATCCTACTACAAAAGCTACCGTCGTAGATATTGCAGGAAAGATTAACCAGTGGGTACCTACTATCTCTCAACAAAGAAGCATCATATATAATGGGCAATTCGACCGTCTTCAGAAAATGCGTCGTGATCCTGAAACATCGTACGGCATAGCCGATATACAAGGTTTTGGTGCCAGAACGGGTGATGCTCGTATTGTAGATAGTGATGATATGATCACACCACTTGCAAAAGGTTTTATCCCAGTAAGACAGAAAAAAAGATAAATTCCAAAATTTTTACAGTAGGATAATTTTCTAAGCATTGTATAAATTTTTAACCCTTAGGGCATGTCCTAAGGGTTTTTTATTATACAAATAAAAAAATAGTCTAACAACTGTATAATTTGAGAATTGTCCTTCTTTTAAAATAAGAGATCATACCTTTTATCATGACCCTGCAGTCTGAGGGATTTTATTACTGTAATACACATAACAGCAAAAAACTTTAATTAAAAACACATGAGTAATCTAGACGGTAAATGTTATCAATTTAGAATCGAGGGGAACGAATATGATGTTACTTTAAAATTTAAAAAGTCAAATAAACGGCACACTGTACAGCATCATGACGCTCAAGGTTTTATGTCTACTCCCCTAAAAAGCAATGAATGCATAATTGAAACCACGGGTGGATGGAGTATCACTATCGATGAGGAATCTATGAAAATTATAAATCCTTTAGATGATTTATATTTTAACAAAAATGTTGCTTTTTTAGATTGTAGTGAGTATGGAGATGCTTTAGTTATTACTAAATCTAAAAGTAGTTAAAAAAGATAAAAACGATACTATTTATATTAAAAAAATAATTTAAAAAAAAGTAAGTATGTATCGAAAAAATAACTACAATGAACGTAAGCAGCGACTTCTAAATGAAATTGCAGATGCTGTTGTTCAAAAATTAGAAGAAGAGTCATGGGGCTCTAAAGCCATGCGCTATGGAAAGAATATAGCAAAAGCAGGATTAGTAGGTGCTGGTTTATTTTTAGGTCAGCAGGCAGGTGCTCAGGACTCCGCGTGGAATTCCAAGATATATTCGCATCCCTCTACAATGTATTCTACCCCTAAGCAAACAGGTTCACAAACTATAAATTACATGGACCCGCAGTCAAGTAGAAAACAAAATGCTGTGCTAAATGGGTACAAGAAGGAGTTAGACGATGCATTGACTTTATCAGATTGTCCTGAGTGTTTTGCTGAATGGTTACAGGATAAGTTAATTACACCTCTTGAAAGAAGTGGTCGTTTACCTAATGACGCTTTTTGGGGCGGAAGTGAGTTGCCTTTAAGAGGAAAAGATGCTATGTTATGGAAAAGGGGAGCTGCAGCTGCTTATGAACTAGCAAGAGCTGGAGTTCCTGTAGATGAATGGTCAAGCGGAACCAATCACCATATCTTAACTGGTAGATATTAAATTACATTTTTATACTCTATATAAGTTGAGCTCTGATAAAAACATCAGGGCTTTTTTTATTTTTACAATATTTATAATAAAAAAAATATGCATTCTTTATTAGTTGAGCAGATACTAAATAACGCTATTCTACAAGTTATCAAGGATAGCATGACTTCTAATCAAATAAATGAAACATTGTGGGGATCTATCAAGGCGAGATTTGCAGGTACACTAGATGCTTACAAGGATATAGAAGATTTTATCCAAAATGCAAAAATTGAATCTGAGAAGTTTTATTATTCCGTTACTGATAAACCTAAAGAAACCTCAGATGATATTGCCAGTGTTTTAGAGGATTTACAGGATGAAGTGCTCTCGCAGGGAGCTCAATATATATCACCTAAAGATATAAAATTTTTAGTACCTGCAACCGATCACTGGACTGAATTTAGTGATCCCCCGCAAATAAGAACCCTTGCTGCACATTTAAAAATACTACCTAAAAAGGACATGTTAAAAAATGTGACAGATGCAAAAAATAAAAAGGAAGATCCCAAATCTGCAAAAGCTGCTTATCTTACAATACACCGATGGTCTCCGATGTCAAAGACATGGGTGCCTGATAAGGTTTCTCTTTTTGCAGACTATTATAAGCATGGCTGGATTAGTGTTTTTGAGCTTGCTGAGCTTAATAGGGCTATAACAAAAAAAGATAAATTGATATCTGATAAAGTAGAGTGGGTAACCGCTGCTGATGAATTATTATTATCAGAATACCCTTCCCTTAAAAATATAGTTTCTGCTTATGTTACACAAGGTGCTCCCTCAGATATAAAGGCAAGAGAAATAAATCAATATAAAAGAGTATTGGGAATTCAAACATCAAAAAATTCAAGCGGAAGTTCAAGTTCGGATACAGAGAAGAATAAAAATTCAGAAGGCGAAAAATCATACGATTCTCTTTTTGACAGAGATGTCCCCTCAGATAAAAAAACTAAAACAAAGGGAGATGGAGAATATGCTGCACTTTTTTCAGGAGAGTCAGGCAGTTCAAAATCAGGGGGAGCATTAGCCACACTTGGAAGTGGGGAGCAGTATACTTCAAAAAGAGGTGTTGTGTATGATTTAAAAGTAGCAAAAAGTTTAGCGATTCGTTTTCCAAAAAGTCTAAAAATACCTGATATAAAAATATTACGTTTAACTAAAAAACCAGGTGTGATATTAAAAGGAAGCGATATTATAATTTATGATTTGATTAGTAAGAAGGAAATAAAAATATTTACTAAAAAGGAATTTTTAAATTTTGTAGAAGGTCCTATACAAGATGCTGAAATTATATCAGACGAACCTGAAGTGCAAGCATTAGGGCCCGCAAGTTCTTCTAAAAAAGACACCAAAAAAAAGCCAGAGGATAGAGGTGAAAAAGTAAGTTCAAAAGAAAAAAGAACTACGGCGAATCCCGCGGGATCAGCATCTGAAAAAACTAAAACAGATACATCTAAAAAGGAAACAAGTACTGGATCAAAAATAGATGAGAGTCTATATACAATAGACAATGGAATCAGGTATGATAAGAAGGTTTATGAAAAAATGCAGACTTATTTTAAAGGAGACCTTTCGCATGCAAATTCTAGAATACTAACATTATTCAAAAGTATAAAAGGAGGCGAACCTAAAATTGATCGTAATGAGACTACAAAAGAGGTTATCGTTTCTGATGCTAAGACAGGTAATGCAATAAGAATCTTTCCCACTAGTGCTGCTTATACTACATTTTTAAATGTAGATAGAAAAAATTGGGGAAAATAAAATTTTATTAAACTTGAAAAATAATTTATAACTCTACAGAAATTTTTATTTTAAATAATTTTCTTGGCAAAATTTTAAAAAGAGTATTGTTGTTTTTTTATAAAAAAAGTAGTAAATTAAGGCTTTAATTAAAGCTAATTTCATTTTATGAAAATCATTAATGCGCTTCTTTACTTTAATGAAAAACGACACTTCAATTTTAGATTTAATTACCTTAAAGATGTAGTAGATACCTTTCTCATCGTTGAGGGTTCTCATACCTTTTCAGGCGCCTCTAAGGGTTTTACTTTTGAAAATGATTTTAAATCATTAGGATTATCTATGAATGATTGGGAAAGTAAGATTGCCTATTGTCCTGTGTTATTCCCGCAGTCCCTACTGCAACCTGAACATGACGCATGGGCTCGAGAAAAATTTCAAAGGAATTATATGCAATTTGCATTTTATACACTATTAACCGATGATGAGGATATAGTAATTTTTCAAGATAGTGATGAGTATGCAGATAAAAAAGTTTTAGAATATTATAAACAGGGTAAAATAAAAATTGAAGATTCTATACAACGTCTAAAACAAGACATGTATTATTATGATATACATTATAAAGCTACGCGACCTAATACAACCTCGATTATAACAAAAGCAAAGAATTTAAACAGTATAGCTCTGTTAGATAATGTAATAAGGTCTCCCTTGCCCTTCACTCCTTATTTAAACGGATGGCATTTTAGTTATTTTAAAATGGAGATACCTCAAATACAACAAAAAATAAAATCATTTTCCCATCAAGAATATAATTCTAATGAATTTTTAGATCCTGAAAAAATTGAAAATAGAGTAAAAAACTATTTAGATCTATTTGACAGACCTGATGAGCATACTCATGATTTTAGAGTCGTAGAAGTTAATGAATTTTCCTACTTACCGGAAGGAATTGATAAGTTTTAAATAAAAATAAAATATGATAAAATTTAAGGATAGACCTGATTTTACACCGTACTACACTCCCGCGCAAATGTTTACTCATGGAATTTTTGGGGGAGCTTATTTTAAAATACCTACAAAACTACCTGCGCAATTTAAAAAAGATATCAAAGACTTACCGCCTCAAGACGGAGAATTTGATGTAAGTAAAAATAAATATAAAGTAAGTGCTAGTAATTCTTTGGAGTGGTGGCAAGATAAAAATTTAATGCATGAAGATGATCCTAATGGCTGGGTTGAGTGGTATATTAAGTTTTATTATGGACGTCGACATGAAGATGATGACCGTCAGATAAAAAGATTCAGATCTTTTGTAATAAGACAGTATGCAATGTTAAAAGCACTTAATAAAAAAGGAAGCGATTCTGAAAAAATAAAGCAAAATTTATTGCACTGGGCATGGAATTATAAAATTGAACCTAATTTTAATTTTTAAAAAATACCCATATTATCACTGCTCTTTTTAAAAAAAAGTATATTTAATATAAAAGATATAATTTAAAAACATTAAAATTTTAGCTTTTATATGCATAAAAATAAAAGAATGAGAAGAGAGCAATTGATAACTGAAATCGCCCGTGCTCTTAAACAACAGACCCTAGAAACAAAACAAACCGAAGTGTTGAATGAAGGATTCCGAAATTGGATTCAATCAGGTTTAATTGCGTTAGCTACCTTGCTACCAACAAAATTAATGGATCCCAGTACTGCTGCGAATATTCCATCTTTTATAGATAAGGTAGAACAGTTGGTAGATATGATGGATGAAAATGATGTTACAGCTGAAGATCAGTCAAAGATATTAGCAGTTGTATCTAAAAACTACGTTGAAGAAAATCCTGAAGATTCTTTAGATGTCTATGATGCAGTACTTGAATTAGGACAGGGATTACCTCAATTAGAAAATATGTTGGATAGCATTCCTGAAATTAGTTCTGCAAAGGATGGTGAGATGGAGGATTTAAGATACGAGCCTAAACGCAATTATCCTATATATTCGGCTGATGAATTACTAAAAGCATTTGATAGAAGTGGGGTAAGATGGTTCCACTTAAGTAATTTTGCAACTGTGTATAACCGTGAATATGGCGCGAGTATGGGAGTTAATGCATCTAGTGTAAAAAGAGAAATCAAACGCAATCCCGATCGTTTCGTAATTACAAGTACAAAATTAAGAGATGATGCAAATGATCCTTCCTATAATGCAACCGTCGTTGGTTTTCTTATTAGAAGTAGTAGTTTAGTTAGAGATAATGGAGGAAGCGATGTAGTAGTTCCTCGGTATGATGCAGCACCTGCGGGATATCTTGTACATTAATTTTTTTTTTAAAAAGGTTGCTTTTTATTATTTTTTTTACTATCTTTAGTTTTATTAATAAAAAGCAATATTAGGCTACTTAGTATAACGGTTAGTACAAGGGACTTTGACTCTCTTAGTAATGGTTCGATTCCATTAGTAGCTTCTAAAAGGAAGAGTAAAGCGTAATTGGTATCGCCACGGTCTTGAAAACCGTTATCGGGAAACTGGTGTGGGGGTTCGAGTCCCTCCTCTTCCGCTTAATACCATTTCATAATTAATTAGTTACACTTTTTTATGCGTAAATTTGTTATTGTAATTTCTTTAGTTTTTCTATTTTTGAATACAGGGTATTCACAAGCTGTGATTTCCTACCTTCCATGTGCACCTGAGAAAGCACATCCTTACACTCCTGCACCTTGTGAAATAACAGGGAATGGTGAGCAGACCACTCTTTTCATGATTCAAGTTGGGGCATACGCCAATTGGATTAACCCTAAGTCTGGAACTATTATGATCCAGACTTTAATTAATAACGGAGGGGTAGAGAGTTATATGCACCGTTATTATATTGCAGCCATCTTTCCATCCGAACAGGAGGCTCAAGCTTTCATGATTCAGAACAGAGTAAAAGAACCAGCGCCCGCAGGTATGGGGTACTGTGATGCACAAGTAGTAGTCTTTCCTTTTGTAGGAGTGGTAGGATATGTAACTCCTAAAGGGTATACAGCTCCTACCTCAGCAGCTAACGGAAGGTATTAATTCTCAGATGTAAAAACTTTCTTTTTAGGGAAGGTAAGAACCATAAAAAGTATCTTACCCTCCCTAAAAAAATCTCGTTTAAAAACATTTAAAAACTATAAAATAGATATGACTTTTTTATCCATAGTATTAGCCCATGTATGCAATTGTGATTGTGATCCACAAATACTCGGTGTAAATGAAAGTCACTTTTGGAGTCTCTTCTGGCATGCTATTGCAATAGGGACAGTTATATTGCTGATAAAATCTATTTTGGACTGGCTAAGAGAGTAGACAAATTAAATTTTATTTTTCTAAAAAAACAACTTAAAACATGACACAATTTTATTTAGGATTAGGAACGGGACTAGGTGTTACTTTTGTAGTACTTACTATCATTACCATGGTTAATCTCTATAAATTAACCAAACGTTATAAGGTAGACCAAGAAGATCTACAGGCTATGATTTCACATCAAGATCGGGAACTTGATAATCTCAGAAAAGATATCGGTGATAGATTAGACCTAACTGACGAAAGAGTAATGAATAAATTTATGGAAGTTACCAGGATGATAGCAGACGAAAGAGATGCCATCTACAGATCTATGGAAGGAATGATTGCTGAAAAAAAATAATAGCCGATATTTAGAACGGAAATGGAATCCATGTTGGTACTGGAGACTGCCTGCTAAGCAGTTCATCGATTTTGAAGTCGGTGCAAGAGTTCGAATCTCTTCATTTCCGCAAAAAAAATAATACTATGAGGTACGCTGTTGTAGAAATGATTTGTACGGGGAATTTACCAGATTCTGATCAAATATTATCAGTCAGTGCTATTGTTGATGACACTGATTGTGAGACTTCTATAGAGGATTTACCTACTTTTTTCACTGTAGTAAATCATCCTATAATTAAAGCAAGTCCTTCTGTGATCCATAAAAATAAAGTGATTTTTGAAATACTATCTAAAAATTGTATTGATAATCACATTATGACAACCCCTCTTTTAAAAAATCAAAAAGTAACGCGTAATACGCCTCACATAACCTACCCTGATTTATTAGCTGAAGAAATTTTATTTTTTTTTAAAAAAAATAATTTAGAATTAAAATCATCAATAATACACACGCATAATGATTTTTTTCTACGTAATTTTTTTACAGGGAGTGATTTGTTTGATGAAGACTTAAAAATTATTAATCCCTACATACTTGAAATTTTACCATTAAGTGAAGACAATTTTTTACCCACTCCTTCTTATACTAATAGTATGGACTGGGCACGCAATACTACGGCACTATTGCGAAATTACTACAGCGGATTAAATCCTTAAGAATTTTAATTTTATTATTATCCCATTATTCTTTTTTGTGAATAAAATTTAGTGTATATTTAGTTATTATTTTAAATAATAAAAACAAAAAACATGACTAATTTCATTAGCAAAAAGTTTATTGCATTTATTAACATTTTAGGTTTTTTAGGATTAGTAATTTCTATTGTAAACATGGTAAATGCACAGAGTGCAGATGTTGTTTTTATTTGCAATTTAGGCACTTTATTGGGCATTGTTTTACTTCTTATTAACATCATTTCATCAGTTTTAAACAAATATTCAAATCCGCTTGATTAATTACTTATAATAAAAATTATATACATACTTTTATGGAGGTTAGTACTTTTGTGGAAAAAATTAATAAAAAATATCTTTTTGATTTATTTTGTTTTTCCTTTGTTCCTTTTTTTCTTTCTTTAGGTACAAAATTATTTTTGACCCGCGGTACTAACCTCAATATTGATGATTATGTTTTATATATTATAATTGTAGCCTGTTCAATAAAAGGTATTGTGGGTATGAATACTTTTATAAAAGAACTCAAATCTCAAAAGATTAATGAGTGTCATGTGCAGGTAGCATCGTATGAACATTTAAATAGTGTTACTATAAACTATTTACTTGTTCATTTTATTCCCTATGCTTTGATAATATTGTCACCAGGACAAGTATCTACACAATTTTTATTGTTAATGGTAGGTATATTTATCGTGTATTACCAGTGGTATGTTCGCACAGATTTAATACTAACTATTCCTTTTTTATTATTAGGGTATTCTTTGTACAAAGTACGTTTTAATATAGATACTGAAAAAAAGCAAACTCGAGTTGCCATGTTTATAACCAAAAAACGAACTTTGAAACAAATTGGTATTAACGGTATAAAAGTTAATCCTAAATTTTATGTCTCATTTGATGCAACCGAGCCTTTAAAATTATTAAATTAATAAAAATTATATTAGGCTATTTGTAAAAGTTAAACTTTTTAAATGCACATACTTAACAAGTTTTTTGATAATGTTTATGTTTTAAATACTGATCGAAGAGTTGATCGCCGTATTAAAACGGATGAGCGTCTATCAAAACATAACATTTCATATGAACTCTATAAAGGTATTACAGGGCGTTCTGTACAAGCTCTGTGGACGGAGCTAAAAACAAAACCGTCAAGTAAAAATTATTGGCCAACTGCCAATACTCTAGCATGTAATATTTCCCATTTAAATATTTATGCCCAGGCACTTGACCGCGGTGAAAAACGTATTCTAATTCTAGAGGATGATTTAAAAGTCCATAATAAAGTAAATGAACTTTTTACAGTAAGGTCTCAATCAATGCCTGATTGGGATCTTTTGTATTTATGCTACATTCCATTAAGCGCTGATCGTCTTTATTGGGATTACTCCTTAATAACTCATATGGATATTTCAAGATCCTTTTTTAGAGCGTTGAATATATGGAGTTTGATGGCTTACGGTATTTCAGATAATCTAATGGAGCATATGCTTAATAATTATAATTTTGATTGTGAAATCGATACGTATTTTGTAAATTTCATACAACCCAATTCCTCGTACAATTGTATAGGAGTTTCTCCTAATTTATTTTGCGGGGATAATTTAGGTTCTGATAATGATCCAACAACCTCTAATATTGATTTTACAGCAAGAACCTTTGATAGTCGTTTTTCACATTTTTTAGACTTTAATTAACTATTAATAATGGATACAAAAATTACTGTAGATTGTAATGCCGAATTTAGTACCGAATTAATTCTTGCGGTGCCTTATGCATATTACCTACATAAAAATAACTTACTGGAAAAAACTATCAGTACTATTGATAGTAAAGCGTTGTATTTTTTTTCAGAACATCATGAAGAAAAATATACTAGTAGAACAATAAGTAACGATTGTCTCAATTCTCTACCTAATAATTGGCTACACCACAACCCTAAGGTTAGTAATGGATACCCCGGGGTTTTAGATTATTCGCAGTGGATCGCCCCTCCTTTTAAGGAATATTACACCAATTCTATTTTTGTATTTCCCAAACCTCTACTTGTTATCTCAAATAAATACTCAGCAGAATGGGGCGAGCCTCCTATAAATTTTCTTGACATTCCTATTTTAGAGTATCTCTTTACTAAGCTAAAGAGTAGATATACATTGATATACAAAAGACCCTCTCACGGTGATTTTGCACACGATGAAAATGAGGAAATAAAGGTTGATACTATATCAGGATATACTCAAGATGGATTATTTGTTACCGATTATGAATTATGCGATAAATTAGGGGTTTTAAATTTTTCAACTCTAAAGCAACAGTATTCAAATTTATCCTACAATACTTTTCAATTTCTTCTTTTTGCCAATTGTGATTACTATATCACTGTACAGGGAGGTAATTCTACCTTATGTTCAACTTTTGGAAAGGTAAATTTAAACTACATAAAAAGAGGAAAAGAAATGAGAGCGGGGTATGTTACTAATGTTAATAGTTGGTATTTTAAAATGAATAATTGCAATACTTATCAAGTGAATACCTATGACCAATTAATTGACGCTGTAGAACGTTATTACGGTTTTTAATGCAAACATTAAATTTTATAATACATGCACCTTCCTATAATGCATGTAGCGGAGGTATTGTTGTGCTACATCATTTAGCATTAGAATTAAAGCAATTAGGACACAATGCCTTTATACATGCGGATAAAACCATCCCCGGTAAAGATATTCCTTTGTGGACTTTAAAAAAGGTACCTGAAAATTATATTGTTATATACCCTGAAATAACACACGGTAATCCCTTAAATGCAACTAATATTGTAAGGTGGGTTTTAAATACTCCGGGAAAGGTAAAAAAAGATACTCAAGATTCTTGGAATAGGAGCGATCATATTTATAAATTTTTAGATTATTTTCATGTAAATTCAACCTTTAAAAGTTTAGGTTTATTACAGTGCTTCAATTTTAATCTTCATTTATTTGATAATTATAATTATTCTCGCCAAGGTCATGTCCATATGACTAGAAAATCGTTTGGCAAACCTTTGAAAAGTCATTTTAAAGATTCTCAGAATATTGATTCTAAGGCTTGTGATTTTAATGAATTAAAAAATATTTTTAATGAGGCAAGTACTTTTATTAGTTATGATACTGTAACTTATTATTCCCTTATTGCCGCGATGTGCGGTTGTATCTCTATAGTAATTCCTGATCAGGGAATTTCTAAAAATGAATGGCAACAAAAAGCGCCCACCCTAAATTTTGGAGTTGCCTACGGTAAGGATGATGTACAATGGGCATTAGACACGATGCATTTAGTAAAGGATCATTTAAGAAACATAGAACAGAGTAGTAAATCTACTATAGAAGTATTTATAGATAATTGTTCTAACTTATTTTTTTAATGTCGCAAGGAGTTTACAAAATTACGGATGAATTTGAAAAAGCATTAAGTGATTATACAGGTGCACCTTATGTAATTACTGTGGATAATCAAAGTAATGCTTTGTTTTTATGTCTAATGTTTTTAGATATAAAAGGACAAACAATTGAAATACCCGCCCGTACATATCCATCCGTACCCTGCGAGATAATACACGCCGGGGGAAAGGTTAAATTTAAACCTGTTGAAGGCAGTACCTTAAAAGGTTCATACCAGTTATATCCTACTCCAGTATATGATGCTGCCTTGAGTTTTAGTGCTGATATGTATATCAAAAATACTTACATGTGCATTTCATTTACCGGACCTTATAAACATTTTAAATTATCAAAAGGAGGCGCTATATTGACCGATAATGAACATGCTTATAAATGGTTTAGAAGAGCTCGCTATTCAGGAAGGCGGGAATGTTCTTATCATGAGGATAATTTTGATATGTTAGGATGGAATTTTTACATGATGCCTGAGCTTGCCGCCAGAGGTTTATTATTAATGAATCAGTTTTATAACCTAGATGGTTCTAAAAAAATAAATGCTGATTTAGAATTGCCTTACCCTGATCTTAGCAAATTCCCAATATATACTCAAGATATATAATTAATATGTTTCTATCCCAATACGATATTAAAAAAATTGGATTCAAAAAAGTTGGTCATAATGTTTCTATATCAGATAAGACTTCAATATATTCTCCACATCTTATTGAAATCGGCGATAATGTACGCATAGATGATTTTTGTATACTATCTCCTGGAAAATTGCTATTAATAAAAAATAATGTACACATTGCTTGTCATTGTACTTTGATAGGACAAGAACAAATAACTTTAGATGATTTTTCAGGACTATCCAGTAGAGTTAGTTTATACAGTAGTTCTGATGATTACTCAGGGGAATTTATGACTAATCCCACAATACCAAAGGACTTTACAAATGTTATAAGTAGTGCTGTGTATATAGGCAAACATGTAATAGTAGGCGCTGGAAGTATAATTCTACCCGGCAGTATACTTAATGAGGGTGTCGCAGTCGGTGCATTATCAATAACCAAAGGCATATTGGATGGATGGTATATTTATGGAGGGGCACCTTGTAGAAAATTGAAACCGAGGTCTACTAATTTATTGGAAATTGAAAAAAAATTCCATAAAAATGAACGAACATTTAATTAGCGTAATTTTACCTACTCTATGGATACCTGATTACGTAGAAACTACAATTTTAAATTTAATTGAACATGACACTGTTGGTCAAATTATCATTATTGATAATAATGGTACGTCAAGTAAAAAAAATATAAATCATGAAAAAATAACATATATTAAAGAGAGTCATAATACCTATGTAAACCCTGCATGGAATAAAGCTGTAAAGTATGCTAGTTATGATAAATTGATGTTTCTCAACGATGATATATATACTGATTGGAAATTAATTGATCTTGTAGCACCTCATATTACTAGTAATATTGGCATGATCGGCTTAGGTAATAAAGTAATGGAGCCTGGTTTGAAATTAAGACCTATAGAGGAATTAGTTGAAAATTTTAAATTAATTCCATCGACAAAAAGGGTTAAGGGCTACGCATGTCTATTTTTTATGCATAAGAGTAATTATCGAAATATTCCTGATGGTTTAAAAATATTTTATGGTGATGATTTTTTATATAGCGTAACTAAAAAAGATAATTTTCAAATCACTAACTGGCCAATCGAAGGAGCTCTTTCAACATCCATAAAAAAATTAGAGGTTGGTTTTATTCTTAAGCAGGATGAAAAATTTTGGAAAGCAAATAAAAATTTTTTTTTCAAGTAATTTCTTTATTGATTTGGTTTTTATAAAAATGTTATGTAAATTTATATTATAAGTTATTTGATGCAAATTTATCAATACTTTTCTTTCTTTTTTAAAAAATACACTTAAAAAGGATTGTTTTTGTATAGGTTTTGTTTTTCTAGGGAGTAAGGGGAATATACACATTCCCCCTCTCCTTATTTTAATTAATTTTTTATTTTTAAATTATTTAAACAATTAGTAATGCAACAAACTATTTTACCCGAACCAGTTTCAACTGCAGTAAATGAAATTATGCAGTGTATGGAAGGTTCTCTAGACAATGAAGTAGAAGTTCGCAGCGATCTTCTTAAAGAAGAATTATCTAAGTTTTTTTTGAAAAAATTTATTGATGGTTCTGAATTTGTAATGACAGAAGATGAATTTATTGACATGTTCCACAAAGCTATGATTGCAAGTACTTTAGAAGATTTACGTAAAAAAGGCATTGTCGATTCAATTGATGCGGAGGATGGCGATCCTATTTTTTGGCTTACTTCTCAAGGTAAAGAATTTGTTGAATCTATGCCTTTGTAGATATTTATTTTAAAAAAATAAATGAATAATATACATAAAGGTTCTATCAAACGTTTTTTAAAACAGTTAATTACTGAAAAAAAGAAAGTATGGATAGGACCTTCCTTTAACCCTTCCTATAAAAAAGGCCTTTTAGATAAGGCCTTAGGCATACCTGAAAATGAAAGGATCCCCTATTACAAGTTAGATGATTTTATTAATAAATTACGTAAAAAAGCCAAGGGGGATTCTAAGCTTTCGGAAAAGGAGAGTTATTTATTGAAACGTGCCGTGATGGTGAGAACCTTAAAACGCATAAAAGAAAAGGGTGGGTTTAATAGAAAAAAGAAAAAGTTTAAAAATAAAAAATGAGCATTTTTCAAAAAATTATTTTACTAGATCATGAAGGCATTAAGTATGAAGCAAACGTTACCTTTTTTGCCGATCTTAATAGTGACGATTCTTATCCTACCGATCCACACAAAGTACTGTACAGTATTTTTGATGTAGAATTTTCAGGATGTAATATTCCGTCCGATCTACAATTTAAATGTAATGATGACGATTTTATTATTAAAAATTTAATCGAACAAATTACAATATACCAATTAGTAGATGCTGAAGACTATACCTGGGAATAGTTTATAAAAATTAATTGCCTTATTAATTAGGTTTTTAGATAAAAAAATATTATGACTGAACTTTCATGGAGTAATTATCAGTGGATCCCCCAAGAACGGTGGGGACAAATTCACCCTGAAAAATCTCATTGGTGGTATGACCCTACCCAGGTTTTGGTTGATGATGAGGGTTTGTTACATTTAAAAACCGATTTTAATCCTAAATTTTTTGACCACTTAAATAAAACCTCAAATATAGGAGTAGGACTTGTTTCATGTACCTCCCAATTCAAATTTGGTTTATTTGAAATAAAAGCAAAATTACCATATGGTAAAAATCTATGGCCTGCATTTTGGATGTGGTCATGGGATTCATGGCCTCCAGAGATTGATATCTTTGAAGGCTTTTCTGATTTTAATGCTGATTTTTCGGAAAAGTCAAGAGTGGATTCAAAATCATTATTAAGGCGTTTTTTTAATAGAAAAACAAATTGGAAAAACTATATTATATTACCCAATATTCATAAACAAATCAGTTCCGCGGTTAACGCATCCCTCCATGGAGGATTATTAAATGCGTTTCAACCTTCTAATTTCAAATTTGATAAGGATCCTACTGCTAATTTTTTAACATATCAATTAAAATGGACGGAAGACAATCTTACCATTTTATATGAAAATGTTATAGTATTAAATTTAAATAAAAAAAATTCGCACGAGGAAGCCCTTTTATTAGAACATCTTGCACAACATTCAATGAATGTTGTTATCAATAATGGAGTGACTTCATTTGTAAATGTGAATAAACCTCCAAAAAGTGATTTTGTAATTGAACATTTTACTTACAGCCCCCTTTAATTTTTTTTAACGTAGTAGTATATGTCAGAACAATTACAAGTAAAAGTGTGGAAAAATGGAGAACGCATTATAAAAGAGAACTATAATAATGTAGTAGATGCAGTAAAAGCGTTCATCGAATTAGCAGCTTACTATAGAGTAAAAGATTCAAACTCTTGTAAACAGTATGCAAGTGAACAGAATATGCCCCTGGAGCTAAGCAGTACTGATGGGACAATAAGAATTTCCCTAAAATCCAAAAGAAAGTAAAAAACCTATTAACATGTTATTTATAGTTAGAGTCATTTTACCGCAAATATATTAAGTCTTATGAAAAAAAGTTATGTAACGGTTGTAACTACTATCACACCTACCGGTCAAATTAGGCACTGGCCCGGGCCTATTATAAAAGCAAAATCCTTTACGGAGGCTCAGGAAAAGTTAGAACAAAGTGGTAGGGGGTATTGCAGTATTGCTTATGAAGTAGTTTACGAAGACCCCGATTATCATAAGAATTTGACTCCTTTAGACCTACTATCCCTGAAGAGTTTTTTTAATAAAAAAATTGAATGTTAAATTTTTTTTTGTATTTTTATGTTTGTAAAAAATACAATAAAAAATGAAAATGTTTAAAAAAGTAAATGGAGACGTTGTTGCTGATGTTGTTAAACATACCTTGACACTTCTTGCCGATAACCCTCAAATTGAAATTCATGTAGGAACTGATTCACAAAACATAGGAAACATTACATCCTATAGTACTGTAATTGCTTATAAATTCGGCTCCAGAGGTGTTCATTATATTGTATCATCTCAAAAAGTACCCAAGATTTCTGATCAGTGGTCACGATTGTGGCGGGAAGCCGAATTATCAATTGAGGTTGCACAATGGTTGACTCAGCAAATAAGCTCCATAAAACTATATATTGATCTTGACTACAATTCAGATGAAAATTATTTTTCAAATAAATTAGTAAGCGCGGCAAAAGGCTGGGCGACTTCTTTAGGTTATAGTGTTAATATTAAGCCAAGTGAGCAAATCGCCACAAAGGCTGCTGATCAACATTGTAGATAATATGTTAAACGATATTCCTTTTGACTATACACCTCCTAGAGGTAAGGGGTGTATGATTATCACAATTAAAGAATATTCCCGGTCAGGTGATTTGAATGTAACAAGCCATCATTTTTCTATTGCACGAGGTAAAAAACAATATGAGTATTTAAAAAATAAAATATATAATGAATCGTGCATTGATTTTGAAGGTTATGATTGTAAATTAGGTGATGAGGATACCGCACTTTTTGATTATGATCATTATGTTGCTCTTTTTTTAAAAGATGAGATGATTGCAAGTATTGAATGTGATTATGGTATTTTTCGTTCATAGTACATATTTATATTCAATTATATTGTAATAATTTCTTTTTAAAATAAAACATAATGAACACAAAAAGAAAACTACTTAATAAATCTTCACATCTAATACAATCATTAGATAGACGATCCTCCCCTAGAAAAGCAAGATTACTCAGAGAGTCTATAGAGATTGATAACGGTAGTATCTCGGTACAGGCATTATCTCCTTCAGACAATAACGAAAAAAATCGTATATACAAAACGCTCGTTACTATTTTTGAACAAAATAGTGGATCTTCTATAGGTCTGTCTCCTAAAAATTATTTAGTAGAAGATGTTGGAATGGGTCGATTTGAAGTCAGGGGATTATTTCCTGAGGAGGTTGAGGAAGCTCAAGATAACCTAACTAAACTTTTTAGTATTCAGGGATACAGTCTTCCACTAATCACATCACAATTTTAATGACCAATTACTAAAATTAGAGCCGTCCTAGGACGGCTCTTTTTTGTTTTATATCAATTCTAATAATCCAAACACTCCTCCCATACTTTTAGTATTCGCCCTGCATTTTCAAATCGGGTATAATATTTTCCTACCGTTTTATATGTAAAAACCGCGATCTCTTTACTATCGGGATTAACAGCTCTAATATTTTTTCCACTCTTTGAAATGTAGATAATTACCCAGCGATTATTCTTACTATCCATGTACATGTTAGCAAGTTCAATGCTTTTTACAGTTTTCATTTTTTTTTATAAAAATAATGATTTTTAAATAAAATGACAAAAGTATACGTGACTATTTTTAAAAAAATACGTATATTTATAATCAGTTAAAAAACTAGCGCAAAAGTTGTTCAGAGAAGATTTTTTTCTGATTAGCCTTTCTGTCTTTTCTGAAAAAATTTACCTCTAGATTCTTAATTATACTTTTGCTTTTTGATTGAAAAGTTTTACGGTAGGGGGAGGTAAGCCGAGTTTCTTTTCTTTTTTCAATTCATACATTTTTAATAAAATTAACTATTTATATAAAAAAGTAAATGAACAAAAAACGAATAGTAGAATTTTTTGTGAATAAATTAACAAAAAAATTACATGAAGCTCTTTATAATGTTAACTCGAGAGGTGATTTAATTATTGACCTAGGGGATGAAGGAGCAAGCTGGGACTTTGCAGATAACGGTGAAAATATTATTATTACAATATCCTCTATTAACCTACAAGATATGTTAGGTAAGAATTTTATGGAATTATCAGCAGACTTAGACGAGGGAATGGAGTTTTCAGTGCCTGTTAGCAAAATACAGTTCTTTTTAGAATCTCCCGACAGGTTTATGTATGTTGATTCAGATGATCTCGGAGTAAGAGGTCAAATAGATAGAAAAACGGCATCTAATATGCTTGATGATTGGGAAGCCTCCTTTTAACATATAAAGTTTTTTAACAAACCCTTATAATAAAAAAAATGAATAAAAAACAAAAATTAATTGAATCAATTGCAGATATAGTAATTGAAAAGCTTCAATTAGATGAAGCTCGTGATTATATTAGCTTTGGAAGAAAAAGTCACGCTCCTGGAAAAACTACGGATGACGGCGTAGTGGTTCGAGAATATATTGACTTAGGTGCAGGAAACGTTTCATATAAGTTTACAGACGATGAAGTGATCGCAACCACACGATTTCTTTTTGAAAAGAATGGTGTAGAGGAAGTAATAGATGTACAATGGACAATACCTGTTGAAATGTTGGTGAACTATTTAAAGACTAGTCGGAATGATGGACTACTAGATGGCAAAATCATCAAACCTAGATTAGAGAATCCCTCGGTTGAGCTCAGACTTTTTGTATATGGCCAACTTGATAGACAAACCGCGCGCGATATGCTTAATGATTGGAGTAGTGAGCAATAAGTGGCTATACTATCTATCTTTATACCCGGTTGAGTTTTAAAAAAAGAAAAATTTTTCTCTAAAAAGTTTTTTTTGTTGAAAAAAAGTTGTAATTTTAGTTATTGTAAAAAATAATATTGATCAGATAAAGAGGCGGGCGTGGTGAAAAGGTAGACACGAGGGACTTAAAATCCCTTGAAGCAATTCGTGCAGGTTCGAGTCCTGTCGCCCGTACAATTTTTATGTTTGTGTATATTTATACATAAAACCACTAAATAAATAAATTTTATGTATCAAAATTCTAAACGTAAAAAACAACAACTTATTGAGCAAATTGCAAATCTTATCTACAAAGATATTTTAGATAACAATGCTTATTTAAATGAAGCTCAAATTGATGAAGCGGTCTGGGATGACCTAGGTAGAAAGACTAGACGAGCTGTTGGCGGCGCCGCAATTGGACTTGCGTCTTTAATGCCTTCCTTTGGTCAAGCGCAAAGTACAAAAGCTCTTCCCGCACCTCAAGCTACCGTAGTAGATACAAGCTATGGCTATGATAAAGCCGCATCGGCTTTTAAAGCACAGTCAGGTTTAGGTCTTGATCAGTTTCGGAATCATTTTGGTTTAAGTAAAAAACTAATACAAGATAGCATTGAAGTCTACCGTGGGAATTTAGCTCGGTTTTATGGTGATCTAAAACGGTACAATTTTGCTGTAAATGATAGTATAGAGGTTGAGCCTCCTGCAGCCGTAAGATTTGAATTAACTTCCGCTATAGAACAATTAGAAGACATAACTGTAAACGCCGAAGACCTCGCCGTAACCCTTGATGTTAACAGCATGAAAGGGGATACTATAATCACTATAACAACCACTGAGAGTGATGGCCGAATTTCAACAAGACCTGGGGCATCAGTTACAATAGATTTAACTGCTTCTGAGTTAAAGCAAATGGGTTTCCAAAATGCTTATAATTATGTATTTCAAGTTTCAATGCAATTGTCATTAGACAATATTGTAGGTGATATAAAGGGGAGATATAGTAAGTCTGGTGAAAAATTTAGATCGCTACTTGACGATTTATTAAACGGCACAAGTCAGGAGATAGTTGAAGCTCGCAAACAACTCGGAGAGGATTTTGCAAATAGACTAGTTAACTACATATCCAATTTTAATAAAGGTAATGTTTATTCAAGAAGATATTCAGGTAGTAGAGGGTACGGAGCGGAGATTTCCTCCTACAAAACCTATGATGAAATTTATCAAGAGCTATTAAGACTACTTAAAGACGGTCAAAGATCAGTTGAAAATGCCCGTTTAAATCAGTTGGGTAAAAAACCATCTTTAGCTCTAATTCTTTATCTTGCCCAATCAGGACAGATTGGCGCAGTTACCTTTGATCCTGAAGATATTGCTGTTTCAATTATTGGGGAATATTTAAATGAGGACTACATAGATTATAGTGAAGGTACTAAGGCAAAGGTTGTACGTTTTGATGAAGATTACGATTATTAAAAAAATAATTCAATATGTTTAAACCAATTAAGTTACTAATTGTTTTTCTTTTTAGTGTCTGTAATTTAAGTTATGGACAAAGTACTTTTAACCCCGTTAAAATTAATTGTAATGGAACGTTGCAATTAAAACATCAAAAGTACGATAATGAGTTGTATACTTTAGGGTCAATTCATGTTAACAGTGAAACTATGGTATTTTACAATGAAAAAGGCGAAACGATGGAAATTTATGAAGTGTCTGGAATTTGGAAAATTGCTGATGAAAAATATATTATTCATACTAATGCTTATAAGATCCGCGTACAGTGTTTATATGGTCGGGTTGTAAATAGCACTCTTTTTTATGAAAAGACAATACTCCCTCTTGATGTAAATGTGGAGTTGAATTAAAAGGAAGACAATTTCATGATTGATTGGTTTTTTTGGTTTAAAAATTGTTTTTACAGGGAACAGATTTCTGTTCCCTTTTTGTATTTTTATACTAATGAATAAATTAATTGTACGGTATACTTATGCGTTAATAGGGATTACTGCCATTGGAGTTTTTATAATAATATTATCATATCTTATTTTATTTGTGGTTAGTTTTATATATTATTATATAACAGGTTCTCCCCTTTATCTAACCTTTTCAAATTCACTAAAACTGACATTATTTATAAGTTATTTACTGTCTATATTAAATGTTAAAAAATGAATAATAAGGTTGATGCCTTTGACGAAAATGAAACTCGCTATAGAATTATTGATTTATATCCCCACGCTTTCTGTCATATTAAATCGTACTATTTTTTCTTAGTTAAATGGTATAATATGGCTCTAATGCTCTTAGATACTAAATTTAGGTTGACTCTAAGATGTGCACTAATACCATACATCGGACAGAGTAATCCTTATAATTTTAGTTTTACAATCCCTCGAGGATGGTTATCATTACTTGCGGATTTTATAACGCGTATTAGACAGAGTGATGAAAAAAATGCGCGTATAACTAAAATTTCAAGAATTACACAACAACAGGGAACATTAGTAATTTCTTTCAATCAATGTACATATGAGGTTGCGGAACTTGCAAACGAGCTTCAACAACAATGTCAAAATACATGCTCTCAGTGCGGTTTACAAAGTAACGTAGGCTTATTTTTAAGACCTTGGAAAACTGTTCTATGTCACAAGCACGCTTTAGACTATTATAAAAATTATTTAAAAGTATATCCTTATGATAATTTTTATAATTTATGGAGACCAAATAGTCATTTTTTAAAGAAGTAATTTTTTAATAAAAAGCATTATTTTCAAATATTATGGATTTCACTATTGGTTTTATTCAACATAATTTTAAATTATATACTAGATATCTAGGCAGAAGTTTATCATCGCTCGAGGGTCGTTTTATTACTGCAGGTGTACCTAGTAATGAACTCCCTGCAAAAAATTATAACATTTTAAAAGGTCTTTGTAATACACCTTACCTTATATTAACACATGAGGATATGACATTCCCCTCGGATACCTTATATAGGATAAGACAAACTATTGATTCATTACAGGATATTTCATGGGGAGTTCTTGGAATGGTTGGTCGCGACTTTAATAGTAATTATATATATTCAAAGGAAACATGCATACAGGAAGTAGATACTTTAGATGCATGTTTTATTGTAATAAAACAGGATGATTCATTATTTTTTAATGATACGGTTTTTAATGACTATCATTTATATGTTGAGGATTACTGCGCACAACATAATAGGTTCATGCAAAACAAAAATTTTACTATTATGATTAATGCTGATGAGATTTCGGAATATCCTCGCAATCCCGATCCCTTTTTAACGCCTATGAGGCATCATTCGGCTACTGTCAATGAACTTGGTACTTGCTGGGGCAATTACATGCATTATCGCAATTTGCTAGAACAAAGATGGCCTGGAATAAAAACTACTTAAAATATGATAATAGAATACAATCCAAAATACCGAGATTACCCTTCGGTTCTAAATGTAGAAAGTGCATGGGGTGATATACCCACAATACTAAAAAGTATTATTAATGACTTTTACGTAAATCCTTCCACGTGCCTTGAATTTGGTGTAGGTTTCGGATATTCAACTAGTGCGCTCGCTAATTACTTTGATAAAGTGGTAGGGGTTGATACATTTTTAGGGGATATACACGCCGGAGTCGTTTCTGATCATTTTTTACAAACACGAGAATCTTTACAAAGATATGCAAATATAGAATTAGTACAAAGTACATATCAAGATTTTATATTAAAATGTCCCCTGCATTTTCTTGATTTAATACATATTGATATTATTCACACTTATGAGGATACTTTTGCATGTGGTAATTGGGCTTTAACTTATTGTAACCTTGTTATTTTTCATGATACAGAATCATTTACAGATGTAAAAAGAGCCTGTGAAGATTTAGCTAAGTTGCATAATGTATCATTTTATAATTATTATCCGTCCAATGGATTGGGAATTTTATACAGAGCATAAGATATGATTGATATTAATAGACTTAATGAATATTCAAATTCAGGATTAAATGTGACAGTAGATGTAATTGATCAATCGGACCATTTATTTACTGCAATACACGGGGATAAAAAAATTATAGGTACTTACGATACTAAGAGAACCCCCGAGGAAGATGAGGTTGTTATCATCATCGGTGATTTTGCTGTAGATAAAAATTCTCTATGCTGTAATAATCCAATAAAGCGTCATTATAGGTGGGCATTGGATTTTAAGTATGACTATTTTGAAGGAGATGCTGTATGGCATAATTTGGATGCTATATACATAATAAATCACGTAGCTCGAAAGGATAGAATGTTTGATATACTAAAAGAATTTAAAAAAGCCAATATACCTTTAAATTTAGTTAACATTCAACCTGCGGTTTTTGGTAATTTCTCTCCACAACCTTATGTTAATTCTTTATTTGGTTGTTTTAAATCACATCAATTTATTTTTAAAAATTGGATAAACAAAAGCTTTAATCAAATAGCAATTTTTGAAGATGATTTTACATTTTGTGATCCTATACAAAATACATTGACTAATTTAAAAACCTTTTTTGAGCGTACGTATAAATACGATGTTACCTTGCTAGCAACAAGTGCTTTAGGGGATATAAAACAGTATGATGATTTGCTTTCTCAAAGTTACCAGGAGTGTACAACAACATCAGGTTATTTTTTAAGTTCCGATGGTTTGGAAAAGGTATATCCTCTTTGGCAAGAAGCCTTAAGTAAGTTACTATACACTGAGGATTTTAATAAATTTGCTTGTGACAGATATTGGTCTCGTATACAAAAAAATGGCCAAATGTATACTTTTAATAGTAAAATTGGTTATCAACGTCCTAGTGTAAGTCAGACCTCAAATATGCTGGTCTACAATCTAGATTAGTAGTAAAAAATTACTTACACTTTTTTTTATTAAGCTTTTCAATGAGTTTGCAATAAAATTTATGGACAACCTCATCTAGCCCCTCAAAATCAGATTGATCATCCTTATATGGGGCATTGTCATATATGCCCCAATAATAAGGATAATAAGGTAGAATATTATAACTCGTAGTCTTGCGCGCTTTCCTTTTTTGTTTCTGCTTCATAGCTTCTTATAAAGAAGAGGTAAGAAAAAAGCGATTTTTAGATAATTCAAACACTCTCGTTTATTCAACGGGTGTATGTAATAATGGTACTCCTAAATAAGAGTCAGCTCTTTTACCTCTCATTAATATATAGGTCTCACTTCTACTTTTTAACTGAGACGTTTTGACCATTGAGGAATTTTTTCACCTCTGTACTCACCGTCCATCATATAGTTAAAAACCCTATATCTACGTTTAGTAACCGGATCTTCTAGAAATAGCTTATACTTGTTAATTCCTTTACGGGATATTTTATATACTTTTAATAGTAAGGAATGTTTTAAGGGTCCATCTTTTTTTGAAAGTACAAAACCTTTGGGGGCTCTAACCCAATCGCCTTTTAAAATTTGACCTTCATAATTTGATAGCTTAATAAAAATTTCATGGAGTAGTTCCCTAAGACTTATTTTTGCGCGCATTGGTTATTTTTCCAACATTTAATAAGCTCATCAATTCTCTTTTACTTGCTTCATCTTTTATAATATTAAAATCAATTTCAATAGTACTGTTCTTATTAATTTTTAACTTATGTTTTTTAGCAAGTTTAATTACTTTTTGTTTTTGAGATGAGTTAAGCCCTTTTAGTGAAAAAATATTATCCCCATCAACAAGTTCGACAGGCTTATTTCTTTCTATTAACAGAGTTACTACTCTCTCGGCAATTTCATTTAACAAACGATTAGTTCTATGCATATCATTGTGATTTAAAACACATTTTTTTGTAAAAGTATAGATTGATATTACTCAATAAAAAAAGTTTGTTATACGCAAAATAAATGCGCAAATTTTTAATTTTATTGATGCGTGTAATTTTATTTTTTTAAGCATTCACGGCTTTACTTTTATATATAGGGGTAAAATAAAAAAAAGGCTCTCCAAATTACTTCAGAGAACCTCAAATAAATTGTATATAGTATATTTTTATTTTAGCGTAGGTGTACTGTTAGGTTTTATATATTCTCTTGATTCATATGAAAGACTTTCACTTCGCATATTAAAGTCCTTTTCATAATCAGAAACAATTTGCAATAATTTAGTTTTCAATATCGGGGGAACATGATCAAATCTTGCGGGCGATAATTTTTGTTCTCCTACATTTAGCATAGCTAAAGTAACTTTATTACTATCAAAAAAAACGATCGCTATTAAATAAGGAACATGCTTAATATCATCACTTTCATTTTTATAAGTTAAATCAAAGTGAATGACATGAAATACATCTTCTTTATTTATACTTTCATAATATTTTATGAAATGTACGTTTAATTTATCTATTTCTTTCATCATACTTGGGTAAAATTGAATGCGAATACTAATCTAACATTTTCATATCTATTTTTTAGTTCTGTAAGTGGTATTATTACTTGTTGAAAATGTTTATCAAAATACTTACGATATGAAAGTGATACACCGCATTGAACTACTATATTGTATGCTTTCAATCCCGTACTTGCTATACGCAAAATCCCCTCAGAATCAACCTTGTAGGTTGTCAACTCTATATCTGCAACTTCTGAGTTATTTAACATCTGAGCCTGATCCTCTGAAATTAAAATTTCATTGTCTTTTAAAATTTCAATTATGTCACTCTTATGGAATTGTCCCTTTTTATATTTTGAGTAGGGTATCATTATTTCACTATCTATTTTATGATACTGCCAATCAAATTTTAAAAAATCATCTAGATATAAAAAGGATAATAAGTCTAACCTATCCTGCCATCCTTTAACATAGGATATCCACCAAGCACTAGCATCAGATGGCATACCTCTAGGCACACTGATCGAGGTGATCTTACGTCTTGGATTTAATTCATTAGGCACATCAGCGAGCAAGCCAAACCATTCGTAATCTTGAATTGCAGGGGGATCCGCATTATATTTATCCTTCTCCCACTCCTGAATTTCAATAACACCCTTGGAAGAATTATGTTTTGTATCTTGGGGGGAAATATACCATGGATTTGGAAAAACTAAATCGCAATTTAGCTGCCATTCCCCTTTATTCATAACCTCGGCAAAAATATGTATATTACACCCCATTTAGAATTAAAGCAGTTTGAATAAAATAGAATTGCGCATATTAAAAAAAGTATATACCAATTGCATTGTTTCCGGATCTTGCGTATTGATATTTTTGATTTTTAATAAATCGGATTCATCAGATGAATCAAAGGGAAATTGTCCTTCAAATTGCATTAATAATTCATAACAATTTGTGAGCGATTCATTCAACTGTGTTAACTGTGTATTAAAGTCCGTATTAGTATTCATGTATGTTCTTTTATAAAGAATTAGTGTAATGTATTACCATGCCTATTGATGCAACAAGAATTATCCACCATAGGACAACTTGCACAAAACGTTTAACCATTTTTCAGCTTTTATACTACTAAAGAATTAAAATCCTAAGAATTTTCTAATTTCCTTTTTTGTTTGTGTTTTTTCAGACTTTCGCTGCTTAAAACGAGCACCCTTATCTACAGTCGCTCGGGTTTTTTCCTTTTTGTGATCTTTTTTTACACTTTTTACTTTTTTATTTTTTTGAGGCTCAAATTCATCAAAAGAAAAACCATCATCTAAAAACAAATCCATTTTTTTTTAATTTTTATTAAAAGGGTGGTAAATAATTAGTATCATAACTATCCCCTTCAAAATCAGATTCCTCTATTAGATGTGCTCTAAATAATACTAAGCACTGTGTATTTTTAGGATCTTTTGAGGGGTAATATCTTATAGAATGTATAGCATCTTCGGAAAGTTCAAGCAAAAAAGAATTAAGTTGTTCTTCAATGCTGGTAACAATTTCATAAAATTTTTTACCTTCTGTAGATGTATATTCCCACTGTATAATAGGTTTAAATATCTTGGATTGTAAAACTACCATGTATAATTAATTTTTATTAGGATTGCCAAAGAGTAGTGATAGGATAACTCCAATCAGAGCAAAGATTAAAACACCGCCTATTATAAGTTTGATAAATCTTAGCATGGTTGTAGTAATGGATATTTTTTATTTAAAAATTGTTTTTCAACATACTCATATGTGTCGTCTAGAAAATATCTTTTTGTATTAGAAGGTAAACCTTCAATTGAACTGAGATTGTTTTTCATCACATTATAATACCCCCCAGTATACTGCGGGGAATAATTAAGGTCTGTTAAATTATTAAAAGTACAGATAAAATTATTCTGCACAATTTTAGGACCTCCTTTGAGACTTTTTAATTGAGGATTCATCGAACAATCAAAGGTTCCTCTAACCTCATTAGGGCACCAGTTTTCTAAGGTTGAAAAATCTGTATTGTAGACAGTAAAATTACCGTGAATTACATTGAATTTTATAGGCAAAAAATCAATGTTTTTAATGTGCGCTAAATTAACATTTTCAAAGACATCAACAGAACCGTTAGAATTAATTTTATATTTTTTGATTTTAAAAAAAGAAAGTACCTGATGATAAATATCAGCGGTTAGTCTAACCGTATTGAATAGATCAGAGATCTTAGGTTCTGGAAGAGCTGCTGTGGATATGATGTTGTACTTTATTTTAGCGTACTTAATAACCTTATCAAATTTTAAAAACGTAAGAAAATCAGGAACATTATGCATATAATTAGTTATATAACTGGCAAAATCCTTATATTGATCATAGCAATAATATTCCCTTATGCGATCGTATTCGCGTTCTTCAAAATAGGCGGGAGCATCCTTTTTAAATTTAATATCTAAGGTTTTGAAATTAAAAAGAGTATCAAATTCTAAAATTAGATATTCCTTCATAAATTAAGTAACTTTTATTATAAATACGTTTACAACGTAAATATACAATTTTTTATGTAAATAAAAACGAAAAAAAAGCTCCCGCAAAAAATTATTCTACGGGAGCGAAAATCAACCAATCATCATAAAATATCAATGAGTTTTTTATACTCTTGTGATCCTACCAAGATTCGAACTTGGAACCTTCTGATCCGTAGTCAGATACTCTATCCAGTTGAGCTATAGGACCTTCATTGATTTTAATAATACTTTTTGTACCGATAGAGGGACTCGAACCCCCACGCCTTGCGGCACCAGATCCTAAATCTGGCGTGTCTACCAATTCCACCATACCGGCTTTTACTGTCTAATAGTTAAAATTTAGAATTTGATTTATCTGAATCGAATAGACCTACCGCAAAGGCAATGCCCACTCCTACACAGACTCCCATTCCTGCACATACTACAATTACAATAGGATAATTGACAAGTAACATCATAATTAATAAATTTTAATAACCTACAGATAAGAATTTTATTTTTAAAAAAGCAACTTTTTTTGTTATTCCTGTTAATACTATAATTATGTTTTATAATGTAAAAATATAACTTTTTTTTAAAAAACCAAAAATAAAAGAGATAAAAATTTGATTATAAATCATATTACATCTCTTTGAATCGGTTATGTGTATTTTTAATAATAGATGCTAATTGACTATCAATGCCAAACCGTTTAATATTTATTTCAATAGAGTCATTAAGATTTGCAGTGGTATGTCTTTCACAAGCAGCTTTCCAATCAAAAAACATTTCTATAAGATCAAATAAATCCATTCCGCTTATTCCTTCTTCATAATATTGAGGATGGTGGGAGTTATTTGCATAATGATGGTCTAGTGCTATTTTTAGTTTTTGTAAAAATTGATTATACTCATCACTCCCAAAAACACTATTAGCTAAAAAAGGTGTATAGATATCAAACCATGATTTTTCAGGATTTTGTAACTTTGAATCATCGTGTTTATCGGCTCTCTTTAGCAATTCATTAGCAGCGGCCATTAAATAATGCGCAACCCTTATTTTATGTTTTAGTGTATCAGCTGTAGAATCATAGGAAGGACATTCAGGTAATGACTCCCATTGTTGTTCTACATTTTTAACATCGGGATTATTTTTTTTATAATCTTCTAAACTATAACATTTATTATCAACAGAGTTAAATTTAGTTTGCATTTTTTGAACAGAGTAATATCAAATACCTAATAAGTATTTCAAAAATATAAGTACCTATAAATAAAGTATTTTTCAGTAAAAAAAAAGCACGCCAGGTAGGATTCGAACCCACGATTATCAAGTTTTGGAGACTTGCGCCTTAGACCGCTCGGCCACTGACGTGTATTTATGTTTTGGCGCTCCCTATAGGACTTGAACCTATAACCTACGGATTAACAGTCCGCCGCTCTAACCGATTGAGCTAAGAGAGCTTTTTTAACAAACTATCTTAAATATTTATATAAAGATATAACTTTTTATTTAAAAAACCAATTTTTTAGAATTAAAAAAACAAAATTAATTCTATAGAATTAATAGGTAAGCAATTCTTTTATTTTAGCATCTCTTTGACGATCTAATTTATCTCTTTGAGCTCTATATTCAGACTCAAGGGTTCTTAGCATTTCATCACCTTGCATGTTGTCAATACTATCACGTTTCTGAATTAGTCGATACATATATTTTTTATAATTAATAACACGTATACGTTCATATTGTTCAAGGACATCTTGTATATCGACAAGGGTTCCTGAGAGTTTTTCATAAGCGGATTTTGTGGTTTTTGAAGCTTTATATTTCAATAAAGTATCTAAAACTTTAGGTACCGTAGTACCTTGTACACCTAATATTTTTTTTATTTTAAGATCCCTTTCCCTGTTAAGGAAGTCTCTGGAGGCTTTAAACTCACCCTCTGCTATAGAAATATCTCTTTTATACTTACTTTCAACGCGTTGAAAATCTCCGTCAAAATTGAGCAAACTATCTGAACCTGCTCGTTTTTTTTGCTTTCCGTAATACGTAATTCTTTGTTGGTATGTTTTTAATTCACGATCTACGTATTTAAGAAATTTTTGATAATTGTTGGTATTCATTCGCTCGTACATATCATTAATATCAACCATACGCGCAACCATCCTTGATAATCTATTCTTATGTAATTCCACGTCATTTGAATCGCGGTGTTTTAATAAAGAATTTAAAACTATATCTACATGCGCATCATCAATCCCTGCAATTGCAGCTTGATCCTTGATTTCGTCTCGATATTGTTCAATTTTATTTTGAGCAGTTTGGGTAGATAATGTACGATCTGATGATGCGCTGCTCATTCCAATAGTTGTTAATATAATAGGTATTAGTACTTTTTTTAACCCATCTAATAAGCCTTCATTTATAATTTCTTCATTTAGTAGCTTATTGTAAACCGTACTATTTGGTTGATTAGTAAATTTTTTTCTTTTAATCATAAATGTAGTTTTAATATATTTATGTTTATAAATATCAAGGTATGAATAAAAAACAAATACTTGTTAATGAGATTGTTGATTTAATATTGTATAAATTACATTCCTTAAATGAAGCAACAGATGATGAATTTAAGGTCTTTAATAACACTCTAGATGTTAAGTTAAACAAAGTATTTAGTTCCGATGAAGTTGTAATTAACAATAGTCAGTATCCGATATCAACAGGTTTAAGAGCACAGTCAAATACATTTCGCATGGTTGACGGACGCCTTTCAGTTGGCATCATTCTAACAAGGTTTGGATCAGACAGAAGGTACATAGAATCAAAAGATTTTTACATCAATCCTGCATTTTTTGAAGTAACTACCCAGACCTATAGGAGCGGAATTGAAATGGAGAAAGAAATTATTAACTATCTGCAGGAGATTTTACCTAAGAATTCTACAGGTACTTTAATACAGCGGGTTCCGGGTATTTTAAAATCTATTCTAGATGAATTAAAAGAATATATTGGTAGCTAAATAATTTTTGCAATAATTATATTAATCAAATACTATTAATAATGACACCTCTAATTACTCAAAAAGACAAAGAACAGGATGTATATCTTAAAGTTAAAAAATTACTTAATACAGCACCTGCCGGATTAAAGAAAGTACTATTCTCTAATTGGCATGCCCCTCAAAAAGCCGATAAGCATCCTGAAGGTAATACTCTAAAACACATCTTAGTAGTTTTAAAAAGAGCAGTTCACAAATACTGGGATAAACCTGAAGGAATGGATATGATATTTGCTGCTCTATTTCACGATTTAGGAAAAAAGGAAACTCTAGAATTTGACTCTAAAACTGGAGAACCTACTGCATACGGACATGAAGAAGCGTCTTTAAAGTATATAGATGAATACTCAGGATGGATTTGGGACAACGGGGGAAGACCTAATATCATAAAAGATATTGTTCAGAATCATATGAAGGTAAAAACTCTCGATAGTATGACTACTTCTAAACAAACTGATTTTTATGGAAAACGTTATTTTGATAAAATAAAACAGTTTGGAGAATTAGATAAAGGAGGTCATTTTATTGCCGAAAACAGAAGTTTACAGGGCCACAAATCACTAACTGATATAATACTAGAAAGAGTATTAGATCGCCTTAAAAAGAGATAATAACTATATATACATCATTTAAAAATTAAAAATATATGATGAGAAAACAAAAACTCATCAATGAGATAGCTTCATTAATCTTAGAGCAATTAGATGAAGGCATGTTTGATAAAGTAAAATCTTTTGTAATTGGCAAAAAAGATCTCGCACAGACATTATTGAAAGCATATGCCAAAGGCCAACGTGATTTTTCAGGAATAGATTTAAAGGGTGCAAATCTAAGTAGAACTAATCTTAAGGGGATTGCGCTAGATTCTGCAGATCTCACCGGGGCTAATTTCAGCTATGCTAACTTAGAACAGGCAAGTCTTAGAGACGCAAATCTAACAAGAGCAGAATTTCAAGGCGCTTATATGAACAGAGCTCATCTAAAAAAAGCAATTTTGCATAAAGCGAATCTGAGGGAAGCTCATCTATTTGCAGCTGACTTGGAAGGAGCAAACCTGCACGAGGCTGATTTAGAAGGAGCTAATCTTTACCAAATTAATTTAATGGGCGCACACCTGTTCGAGACGGATTTACAACAGGCATATATAGCTAGAGCAAACTTAAGAGGGGTTGTGTTATCGCTTGCAAAAATGTGGAGGGCTGATTTATCCAACTCTGATCTAAGTGCAGCTTCGCTCGTGCGCTCGGATTTAAGTCAATCTATACTTAATGGAGCTGATTTATCCTATGCCAATTTAGCAGATACCAATCTCGAAAATGCTCAGGTGTTTCATGCTGATTTAGAAAAAGCAAGGTTTTTGGACACATGTACAGGGCTAGATAGCTTGGAGTATAACAATCAAACTATATGGCCAAAAGGTTTTGACATTAGTAAATATTAAAAAGTATCTTTGCAGTAGCACTCTTCCAATGTGAATATTTAACTTTATACAAGGTGCATAAAAAAAACTAAGGTAGAATTCTACCTTAGTTTTAATTTAAAGACCAACATGTGCTTAATAAATAGTAATTATATTCTCCTAATTTTTAATTTAATTTTTTTTAGTTAAAGTCAAAATTAACAGATATAAACTCTTGCCAATCTAAACCATGTTCATCACATATATTTAGTATTTTGTTAATACTAGATTTTATAGGTTTTAGGACTTTATATATGTTTTTTAATTAAAAGTATTTTACTTACAACTATAAAGATACATAATTAAACTGCAATTTAGACTTATTTAAGGATTTTTTTTGAAATAAAAATATTATTTATAACGCCTGTTCTCTACTGTGAAACTATCTATGCACCCCATTCCCCCCTCAGTACTAAGTTTTTACATTTTAAAAATTGTTTTGGATAAACAGGGGACTTATCGAATATGGTATACTCCATATCAAGTTCTGAAAAGGTTGCCTTCTGTAATTTAGAATTATCAAAGGTAGTATTACTCAATCGTCCAGAGTCAAATGTAATTCCTGTTAAATTACAACGCAAAAATGTAGCAAAATCAATAAATATATCATTGAAGTTTGCATTCAGCATGGTACTATTAATAAACGTAGTATTAATAAACTCCACATCATCAAAACTCGACTTATCAAATTTTGAATTTAAAAAAATTGCATCGAGCCAGTCTCCATAACTGATTTCAGCGTTATTGGCTATGAAATGGTAACAATTAGCATTTGAAAAATTTGTATTTGAAATAACTGCTCCGGTTGCATCAACTACTTTAAATACAACCTCTGAAAGATCGGTTTCATCAAAAATAACACCACGGCACGTAACGTCTGAAAATCTTGCTCTGTGCAGATTTGCTTGAGTAAAATTAATTTGATCAGGAAGCTCAACCTCTTTTAAAATTAAACCTTCTAAATTATAACCTCCAAAATCAGTTTGTCCTTGCTCAATTAATGCTAAAAACTCTTCTGACGACATAGCAGTACCTTCATAGGACTCTTTTAAAGTTTTATATAAGCGTTTGGTTACTGAACTAGCAATCTCATTGATGAGTTTTTGTTTTCTGTTCATATTTTTTTATTTTTTTAATGATTATATGTATATAAATAGGACATATAAAAAAAAATAAAAAAAATTTTTATTCAAACATCTTCCTTCCCCTCCAAAGTTAACTTAATTCCCCATCACCGCCTGAAGAGCTTAAAAATTGATGATTTATTCGGGGTGAGGTAAAAATATAGGATAGATATTCCTGATAATCTTTATAAGAGGAATAGCCCCTTTTTTGTGCGTATTCTTCTTGTAGATTTTTATGATATTGTTTTATTTCACTAGGATCATTCATTTTATCTACACTATCAAAACCTAAATCGTTTGCACATTCGTTTTCACACCATTCATAACTTCCTATTTTAATGCAAATAGGTAGATCGGTTTCAATAGAATCAATGAAATCTTCAAATTCAGCAGCTATGTTAAAAGGTAATATATAAGACCCTTCATGTACAGCAAATGGAGATTGATCCGCTGTATCGTATACCTCTATACGGCCCATCCGATATCGTTGTCCCATTAAATTCATAACCCCGTAACCTATAGTGGAAAATTGGAATCTACGGGTTGTATCATAATTGTGGGAATTAGTGTATTGTACATTAGATTGGGTTTTTTCTAAAAAGTCAACAATACAATTTATAAAATCTATAGGGCTAGTAATAGGTTTTTCTAACAATTGTTTTTCCTTTAAAAACTCTAAAAGTTTGTCTCTATCAATTTTCATATTTAAGCAGATAGTTATACATTAAACTGTTAACACAATTCCCACATCGCACGCTTGTCTAAAACAACTCGAGCCTCTTATATAAGAGGCTCGACGATTAAAAATTAACTCTATTTATTACTAAATAATTCAGTAAGTTTGTTTTCAATCTTAAAATATTCAGAGTGATAGAGTTCTATATGTTCTTCTATTACGCCCATTACCTCACCGACTGTAAGACTACTGTGTACTGATTGAGAGGTAGGTCTTTGCCAGATACAAGCTGAAGTATTTAAGGGAAATACAAACCCTGCTACCGATTTTTCAAGTGCTGAGCATTCATCTCCTTCTATGGAGCTTATAAACTGATATAAACCTGATGCGAATGACTCCCACCAAATTTTCTCTCCATAAACCGTAGGGAGAGGCATATTTTGAAATGCTTCTATACTATACCTCTTAGAGGTACCGTTAATGGCAATCCAGTTATACTCTTCAGGGATATCCACCCAACTCACAGGGCAGTTATAGTCAAAATGATTAGTTACACCTTGAATCATTTTTTTTTTACTTTTTTATAGTTAATTAAATTAATCTAAAGATAGAATTAATTTAGCTACTTATCAACACTTTTTAGACTTATCTTTTTTGAAGTATTTATTTTCTTTAAGGTAATCATATAGACCATCTAAGGTAGTGAGTATTTCATTTCCCTCAGCATCAGTTACAGTTAGATCTGTTCTGAGTTTATCTATGTAAAAATCTTTCTCATACATAAACCAGTTAAACATTATCAGACCTTCCTCTTCTATAATTTCTTCAAAAAGGTCTTCTACAACTTTAGCTAAAGGATCAACTGCCTCAACTAATGCTGTTGAAAATATACCCACTTCATTTGCGCGCGTATAAAATTCTTGAATTCCTAGACAGATCTTTTTAAACTTTTTTCGTTTCATGACAATTAATCTTTAAACATTAAATAAATCATTATAAGAAATACAACTACTCCCAGTATCATCAGAAGTACCTTATTCTTAGGTGCTTGGGGGGATTGATCAGTCGTCGGAAAGGTTTCTCCATGAAAGACATTATTACTTCCATCTAGATTGTTTTTTAACACTCCCCTTCCATGGAACACATTATTCTGTGCTGAAAAGCCACCTCTCCTGCCATGAAAGGTTCCATTATACATAGTAGTGTTAGACTTGGGAATTGGATTTTGCATATTAAATGTATTTGAATCTGAAGATAATACTATTGCAGTATCTTTTAGATCTGCAAATGCTTTGAGAGTTGGGGGAGTAACTACTAGTATTAATATAAGATTTATAAGTAATTTCATCCTCATTTTTTAATGTGAAAAATTATAAGTTTTTTTAAAAGTCAGGATAGGATTCGAACCTACTATCTCCTGTGCGGCATCTTTTTAATGAAGTTTATAAGCCTTCAACCCAGGCAGGGCATATAACCTAATCATGCTTCTCTGACTTTTTAATTTGTTATGTATCTTACAGACATAGGCCATGAATTAGATTCATGGAGAGTTGTAATATCAGCTTTTATATTCTTTAGTATATCTAAAAATTGTTTTTTTGTTCCACTACGTACTCTTCCGTAGATGGAATATTTTCTGTAATAGATATCATACACCAACTGTACTTTTACACCTTTAATTTGAATGTAAATAGTGTTACTTTTTATAAGAGCTCTACCTACGGTTATAGGACCTATAACGACCTTCTCTCCCGGGGTTAAAGTGCGCTCTTTCCAGTGTACTATGGTATATTTATCTTTCATTCTCTAAAAAGCTAGAAGTATGGTCATGCGCAGTCAATTCGCTTGCTACTTCCATAATATAACTTTCCCATGTTTCCCTCGCAAAGCCAGCTCCTGTAACAACAGCAACTACTGCATTATAGACTTCATCTATGCCCAAGTCTGATCTATCAAACTCTACAGAACATGTCATACCATATGACCTAAAGGAAATACGACTTTTTGGATTATCCATTTTAATTTTTTTTTATGTTAAAAATATGAAGTAAAAATGATTACTTTTTATCTTTCTTGCCCCACCTAATTATTACCCCTCCAAATAATAGAGAGATGCTTAGGTATTTAGTATACTCAGGATGGAAAGAGTTGTTGGGACAAAATGCTATACCCATCTCTAGGTAGTCTAACTGGCCATCGGTCCAAAAAAAAAGGAATTCAGTTTTCATGTTTTAAATTTTTAAGATCTTCTTCTAATCGTTCAAAAAAAGATTCCTCTCCATCATCGCCCGACAGGTACCAGTCAATACGCTGGGCATAGACCTGGGCTATCCTTAAATATTTAACGGCTTCTTTGAATTTGTTTAATACTTCTTCAGAATAGGAAGTGTGAAATGCATCCCCCGGATTTTCCTGAAAATAGTTTGGATTACCATACCAATATGCATTTTCCCTTTTCTCCTCTTCTGTGAACTCAACCCCATTTTTCTCAATTATCGATTCAATTTTATCGGCAATCTCTCCAATATGATATTGATTATAATCGAAATGACCTCCTGACATAATTACTTAGTTTTTAATTTATCAAATGAATAGAATTTACGATAAAACGGTTCAGTGGTTTTACTAACGGCATCTAAAATTCGAGACCATCCAAAATGATTAGTTTGTTGACCTCCTATTTGAGATCTATCTAATATAAGATTCATACTCGTCATATTTGATATAAATGTAAAACTTTTATATAACCAATCTAAATCTTTATCTAGCGAGGCAATTTGCAAAAGGTAGGGAATTAGTAAATCTCTACGCATGTGTGAAAAAGGAGATTTATTAATATTAAATTTACTGAGTATCATATGCTCATATAATAGACTACTTAATCCTTTATCATCTTCTACCGGTAGATTTTTAATAGCGGTTACCAAATCATCTATAAAAGATTTAATCTGTACTTCCCTTTTTTCTATAACCTTAGACATGTACTCACCACATATCCCGTCTTTTTCTTCCCCCGAAAAATTAGAATTTGAAAGCTGATTATATGCCTCTGCGTGAAAATAAGTTAACGTTAAATTTTTGTATAAGGATAATTTCCATTCAGAAATATCAGATGTAACACCTTCAAGAGTCCATGAATTGTTGGGTAGGGGAGTATCTTTATTTAAACCTATAGTATACCATCTATCATCAAAAGCAATTTCAAAAATTGAACTAAAAGGTATTCCCCCCATCAAATGTTCTAAAATACTGATATTTTTAGATGTTAGGTCATCATCACTAGGTTTAATACGCCCATAATCATTATAGGTACCTAAAATAGGAGGACCAAAAGGGACCCAATTTTGGCATGCATGGGTAAAAGTCATTCCTTTATGTTCAAGACTTTGAAATTCCGATTCATCGGACATCAACTGAGAAAGCCCTTGAAGATAGTCAAGTTTTAAGGTAGGAACCAGAAACTGAACATACATAGGTTGTTCATCTTTGATAGTCTGTCTTGTAATTGAACATGTAGCATAAAAGCTCCCCATAATTACTCAGTTTTAGTTAAAAATTAAATTTTATGATGTAAAGATATAAAATAAAATTTTAATTTTCACTTTTTTAGGGATTTTTTCAAAATTTTTCTTTTCCTCAGAAATTAAGAATTATATGTATTTATATACATAACGTTTAAAAAATAAAAAAAATGAACAGAAAACAAAAACTCATCAATGAGATAGCTAATTTAGTTGTACAAAAGCTATTAAATGAATCATACCGTAAATTCGACAGAGATGTACAGGACATATTCGACGATGTCAGAGAGGGTGAAAAGGATTTTTCAGGATTGGATTTTTCAGGTTTAGTTTTTACGCGAGGTCCATACGGCGACAACTACCTAGCTGGTATTGATTTCTCCAGGTCTAATCTATCAGGTGCAAAATTAAAGGGTATAGAGTTAACCTATGCAAATTTAGAGGGTGCTGATCTAACAGGTGCTGATCTGAGTGACACGGGGATGTTCGAGGCTAAGTTGAAAGGGGCTATTTTTACAAAGGCAAATCTTAAAGGCGCTGACCTTGAGGATGCCGAAGATATAGACAAGGCCATAGGATTAGACACTGTTGAGTATGATGAACGCACTGTATGGCCTATAGGTTTTAAACCTAAAAAAGTTTAAATTATCTAATTAATTAATAGTAAAATAAAACATTAAAAAATGAACAGAAAACAAAAACTCATCAATGAGATAGCAAATTTAGTTGTGTACAAATTATTAAATGAGGCTAAGGAAAACATTGCAGGTGTACTGTATGATACAGATGCCGCGCATGCAATTATGGAGGCCGGACCTATTTCAGACCTTTCCAAAATTGCCCCTCACATATTGACACACAAGGCGCACAAAAGTAACGATAAAAATAATAAAATGCCTATTGTAAGTACAAACTCTACTGGAGGTGTTTATATTGACGGTACTCTTATAGCAAAAAATCCTACTGATTTTTTAGTAAAAATAGGATATAGAGCTAGAAAAATATAAAATATGAATAAAAAACAAAAACTCATCAATGAGATAGCCGACCTAGTACTTTCAAAATTAAATGAAGATGCCGCGGATGATATCGTATCTAGCTATGAAGCGGGCAATCGCGATTTTTCAGGTATCAACCTTAGCGAGACAGATCTAACCAACGCAGATCTAACCAAAGCAGATCTTAGTGGAGCCAATATGGCATTGGCTAACCTGACTGATGCGCTCTTCACAAGAGCAAACTTGACCAATGCTGGGTTTCTCCTCTCTGATCTAGACAGTGCCCAATTGGATGGTTGTAACTTGATGAATGCTTCTCTAAGAGAATCTAATTTGCGTAATGCTGACTTTGCAAAAGCAGATCTGCATAGTGCCACTTTTAAAAAGGCCGATCTAACAGCTGCTCGTATGGAGGAAGCTAAGCTTCGCGCTGTCAAGTTTACCAATGCTAATTTAATCTACGCAGACTTTTCAGGAGCTAATCTACAGTCTACTATAATGAAATACGCGAATCTCGCAAAGGCAAATATGAGTGGTGCAAAATGGGATGAATCTACTATTTGGCCTGAAGGTATAGGTCCTATCAAATGAATTTTTTTCAATTAATAAGACCGTGGAAGAATTTTCTCGGTCGTGGGGGAAGATAAATAATATTACGTCTATCTTCCTTTTTTATTGCATTAATAAAGAGAGTAGGAATACTGTATTAGCCGGGTTATTTCCAATCAGAGGTTTTTTACAAAACTAGTATAAATATTTAAAAAGAAATATAAGAGTTATAACCACTACCTTGAATCCGTAGTCGTAGATTTTATAAACCGCTGTTCTATCTTATTTAAATTACAAAACTGATTTTTTGCTTCTTATGTTTTTACCTAAAGAAAAAAGTTAACTTTTTATAAAAAAAATTTTATCTTTAGGGAATTATTTTCCTTCCAGTATGTTTGAATATAGGTGCGTTATAATCAATCCAAGCATCAGGATCATGGTAAAAAGTATGATTATCAATTTTAAAAGGAGGTCCCGCTTTAAAGAGTTTTAAAGCTCTTAACCATGCTCGGTTAGATGCTGTTCTTTGATTTGCAAAGTACAAAACACTGGGATCAATAATAGTCTCACCACTCAATACCCTTATAGCTATACTATAATCTTCCTCAGAAGGAGGTCTTAAAAACGCTCTTGTTCTGATTCCTGTAAATTGTCCTTTTTCAAAAATAACCTCTTCTAGGGGTTTGTCAAAGTAATTCATTCTATTTATAACCACATTTCCTACCGCAATTTTACCTTCTAGACATTGATTACCCGCTTCTGAGTGTATTAGTCTTGCTAGAAGTTGTGCATCTCTTAAGTGATTACTGTATATCGTAACTTCAGGTAATTTTAGTGTATCTAACTGAAAACAGTATAGTAATAATAATGTTAACATTTTTAATTTCTTTTTTTGAAAATTAGGGAGGAGTGTAGGAAAGAACTTTTTTAGTTCTTTAGAGGTTTAAAAAAAAAAATAACCCCGCCCCCCATTCTCCAATATTAGGAGACCACTGATAAAAGATATTATCAGATATAAATAGGTAGATAGTATACTTTTTATCTATAAAAGGTAAAAAAAAGTGACCCCGATAGGACTTGAACCTATGACTCCCTCATTAAAAGTGAGGTACTCTAAACCAACTGAGTTACGAGGTCATAATAAAAAAAGAGGACGAGGAAGGAATTGAACCTCCGTAAACAGATTTGCAGTCTGCTGCCTATAACCACTCGACCACTCGTCCTTATTTCTTTTATCTAATTAATTAGAAAAAAAATCTTTTTTTCTCGTTTTAGGATTGCCATACCAAAACCAACCGCCCTCATCGTCATATTTTTTATCTTCATCTGATAGTCCTATGCTAGTTGCTAATTGGTTTCTTTTATTTTGTAGGTTTTTGCTGTTGGGATAAAGGGTACTATAGGGTACCCATGCCAATATCGCTGTAATTATATATGCTATATAACCTAGAACTCCTACTGTAACTTCAAGGGCGTCGCCAAAACGTTCAGGGGCTACTACAGAAAGAAGATTCCCAGCAAACGCTGCTACTTTTTCAATAATCCCTACAAAAGGATGGAGTAGTATATGAAGGCCCATTATTTTTAATGTGTGAACTATCCTATCCCTGGATGTTATAAAAGTAAGCTTCTCGTATTCTTGTCTTTTGGCATCGTTCTCTATATCCTCACTTATATTTTTTCTTTTTACTTTTTTCAAAAAATATTCAATGAATTTTTCGGCATCATTTCGGTTGAGGCTACCTGGCTTGCTTAAAGGTACTGTATCTAGTAACTCCTGTGCTTGCGTTTTTAACGTTAAAAATTTTTCTTCGGGAAATCTTTTTAACATATTAATTACTAGTTTTTCAACTGCTGAGAACTTTATTTTTTCAAAAATATTATTTATAATATTTTCATTGAGTACATTACTGTCATTATATTGGGATTCAGTAATGATTCCTGCAATTAATTGCATTCGTAGGGTGTTTTCTGAAATTAGGTGCATTTTGTCTTTTTATATTTTTAATTCAAAAAAGGGAAAATTGTAAAGATATTTTACTATGTTAATCTATTTTTTACGATTCCAATCACCAGCTTCCCATGGGAAATCTTTTTTTATCATTGGCCTGATGGTTTGAGACACATCCTTAAATTCAGGCCACTCCTTTTCCATTCGACGATCGAATGAGTTAAGGATAAAAATTCGCATATCCCTAGCATTATAAATTGCTTCAAGTTTTTTATTAAATTTATCTTCTATCTTTGCCATACCTGCGGCAAATCTTTTTTCTTCTGCTTTTAAATCTTTATCTAGTTGAGCTTCTGTATAGTTCCCGGCACCTTGTTGATATTTGTATAAGAGCTGATTTATTATCATAAAATGCTCAGTGGTATCCGCTTTTAAAGCTTTTCTATAATCGTCCATAAGAGTATCTATTCTACTATCAGCCTCACTAGCGAGTGAGTCCACTTGTGTTCGCAAGGCAACAACTCTCTTTACGCGGTCACCAGGTGCTTGGAAAGCAACATCCCATTTTGGATTTAATGTAGTGTCTACTATTACAGAATCAATAGCTTTTAACAGTGTTTCACGATTGTAACCCCTATCTTCAAATCCTGCAGCAATTGCGTCCTCAAGCGCTTTTTCTGCAATTTTATCATGATACCTTTCAATTTTCCTTTCACGATCAATTATCTTTTGAGCACTGTGATCCGCGGCCATATCAATCCCCTTAGCCATAACTCCACCTAGACCTAGGGCTATAGCAGCCGATACTACGTAGAGCTTGAGGTCTTTTTTTAACTCACTCATGAAACCTTCATTCAGGATATTATTTTTTGAATAGGTTTTTGATATCCTGTTGGCAATTTCTTTTATTAATTGTTGTTTACGTGTCATATATATTTTACTTTTATCAATAAATATCCAGATATTAGTAAAATAATTGCAATAATTGACATTTTTTAGTTTACATAAAAACACGCGTTGAAAAAGTGGACCCGCTCGGGCTTGAACCGAGGACCTACTGATTATGAGTCAGTTGCTCTGACCGACTGAGCTACGGGTCCTAAAGACTGTTATTTTCAATAACTGTTAGAATAGCTTGATGTTGCTTCTTAAATTTTTTCTAGATGTTATCCTAGATTGTGATCCCGACAGGATTCGAACCTGTGACCTACTGATTAGAAGTCAGTTGCTCTATCCAGCTGAGCTACGGGACCTAAGGTATTGTTGAAATTCAATATAAATATACTATATAAACGAATTAATCAATACAAGCCTTGTCAAATTTTTTTAATATTTTTAAAAAATCAGGGTGTTCTTTCACACCTTGTGATAAAACCTTAAATGCATCCAACTCTAATTCAGTAATAAAATCAGGTTGATAACTAAGTTGCCCTTTTTTATTAATATGACTTTTTATAAACTGTCCTTTTTCAATAAAAAGTATATAATAACCTTCAAGCTCATAATTCGCAATTTGTAGTTGAAAATCAAGTACTTCGAGTAAATTTTGAAGACTTCCTATACACTCTCCATCAGGATTATATACCGGAAAATCATACATGGGAATTCTTCGTACAAGGGGCTGCATTTTTTATGAAAATAAAGGTACGCCATCGTCATCTATACGTTCTTCAGGGGATTCAAGCCTCTGAATCGTAATTTGTAACTCACGAGCAACTATATTAGAAAAATTTGCAATTACATCCTGGGAGTTTCCTTTTTTAACAGAATTGATAAGTTGTTGTACTGCAACAAGTAATTCTAAATCATCACGATTTTCCCACATAGGTTGTAGTCTATCTAAAGCTTCTTGTAAAATCGCAACTTGTAATTCTCTCTTAGACATTTATTTTTATTTTTAAAGTTGATTAGTATGTGTCATTATGATTGCTTCAATAATACTATATGAAGTATATCCTACATGGTAATAAGATCTTAACACATCAGATGTTATTAGTAATTTTTTATGGGAATCTATAAACAAGGAAGGTTCTGTAATTACTACCTCATTCCAGCTTTCTAGCTTATAGGTTGTTAAATCTACTAATGATTTCTCCACATTATTACTGTATATTATTTTTTCATCCGATGAATTGTGTAAATTTTCCCAATAAATTTTATTAGGATTTTGAATATTAAAATCAAAATCAAGTTCTTCTATGTCTTCCTCCCTTAATAGATCTTTATAACGCTCATCAACATCTGTACTACAAGTACTCATGAAACTATTTTTTTTTTAAAATTGATCAATTAAAAACCAAGCATTTTCTTTTTCTATGAATATATATCCCCACTCAACATCGTTTTTATGCATTGTATCGCGTAAATGTGCATAATCTAAGTGGTTATTTTTTTCATGTCCTTTGCGTTTAGCATCCCTGGTATAAGCAATGGTTACATCATCCTGAGGATTTAACGCAGTATGCTCATAATTTGGATCAGGCGTTAATTTAGGTTTTAAAACTATAATATCTCCTAATGCAAATAATGATTGTATTTTAGAAACTGAATTATAATACTTATTCAATAAAGGCATCATATAAGGTGGATGCCCATCATTAGTACAGAGTATGGACGTAATTTCATTATTATTACGTACTAATATAATCTGACATCTGGTAGTCATAAAAATATTTTATTGTTTTTATATTAAAATATAACATGACAATAAACACATTTATTTCTATATCCAAAGTCAGTTATAGATATAAGTAGTCATAACCTGATTATTTTTATATTTTATTTATGTGGGACGAGATGGATTCGAACCACCGTACTCCGAAGAGAATAGATTTACAGTCTACCGCCTTTAACCACTCGGCCACCGCCCCGTTTAATAATTATCAATATTTTAAAAACAAGTTTTAGTGCCCTTTTGTAAGGTATCTATTTTTAGATTTTTACACGCATCTTCTAAAGAAACACTTTCTAACTTTAACGAAGTAACTTTAGACCACTCTTTTTCAAATTCCTCCTGTGTCATTTTGTTTAGAAGTTCACCGAGCTTATTTGCTAAGTCTGATTGTTGATTCATTTTTTTTAAATTTTAAAGTGTACTCTCTAATGGATTTGAACCATTGACATTCTGCGTGTAAAACAGATGCTCTGAACCAGGCTGAGCTAAGAGAGTATAAAACAAAAAATTAATGTGTCGAGCTGGTGAGATTCGAACTCACGTACTCTTGCTCCCAAAGCAAGCGAGATAAACCGGACTCCTCTACAACTCGTTTTCAAGTGACTTTTTTATTTCATCATAAATATATGATAAAATATTTAAAAAACCAACTTTAAAAAAAAAATAAGTGGTAATGGAAGGATTTGAACCTCCAACGCTCCGGCCTTCAACCGAACGCTCTACCGAATTGAGCTACATTACCATCTTGCTACAGTCTTAAAATAGTTGGCCGACCGGAATCGAACCGGCAACCTTTGGAACCACAATCCAATGCTCTACCAATTGAGCTACGACCAAAGTACTCTCTAATGGATTTGAACCATTGACCGCCTCCGTATCAGAGAGGTGCTCTACCAGCTGAGCTAAGAGAGTGAAAAAATACTTATTTTTTAAAATAAAATCTTGTGGATATAATAGTATCGCTTATCATAAAGGAAAATCTTTTAATTGTAAGATACAATCATATCTTTTATAATTTAAATATACGTTAATTTTTTAATTAATGCACTTTTTTATTGAAATTTTTTAATTTATTTAATTACAGTAAATAGTTGAAAAAATTAACGCAGGTGTGATACAGTCTTTAAAAGACGTTTCCATGAGTTCCAGTTGACATCTTGATTACCATACTCACAAATTTGAAAATTTAAATCCATTGCGTACATGGAGTGTATTAAGTAATGAGTCTCGAAAAACCATTCTAGCGGGTATGAAGATTTGGCCGAAACTAGTCCTTTAAGATACATGGGAAGTACGTCTTTAAACATTTCATGTAATGCTTTAATATCCCTAACCTTTTCCATCATTTTCCACTTAAGTGCTGCTAAATCAGCCGGCTCAGGTTCATCTTTTTTTATGAAATGTTTTTTTATTGCAGTAAAAACATAAAGAAGCCCAAATAAATAATCATTATTCTCAACATCTTTTATTTCATTAAAAATATCAAAAATAAGATGACCATCTGTTTTTAATATAGTAATTAACTCTTCAGTTTGTTTTTTGACAAGCTCTACTTTTTGTTTGCGTTCTTTTACTCCGGAAAACCCCTCTACAACAAAATTAGGTTTTATCATTTCTTTATATACTGGAGTGTGAATGCAAGTATATGTTATATTCTTGCATAATATTTTTTGCCATTCTTCTCCAGGTGTTCCATTCTTAGTGAATATATTAAATTCAAGCGGAACAGTGTTTTTATTGCCGCTAAAGTGTTCAAGTGTCTTAAAGGAAATTCCCCCACTTAGTATTTCTAAAATTTCTACCGCTTGTTTACATTCTTGAGAATCAAGAAGGTTTACTCTACCATAATCATCATAAACTGTGGGTATTGCTGGACCGTAGGGTACCCATTGTCCCATAGTATCCGAAAATTTAATTTCTTTGTTAGGAAAATCATCCTCTTGCTCATATGATGATTTATATTTTTTAGAATGTAAAAAAGCCATTTCCCCTTTTGTTGAGGGCACCATAAACTGCAAATGAATTTCATTTCCAGGGGCTATGGTAAGTCTTGTTACAGAACATTTTAAATTAAAACTGCCCATATTTTTTTTATCATTAATTAAAAAAATGGCGTTTCATAGTTCAATAATAGGGTTTAAACCTTGTTATAATCATATGAAACATCATTTTTTAATACCCATTAATTACAATGTTAATTGCATGTGAATATTTAATCTCTCCGGAAACATCGAAGTGGAGATCTATTACTTTAACTACAGTCATATCTTTTAGAGCACCGTATACCCCTTTACCGTTTATAATTTCGTGGTCCATTGCTACAACATCCCAGTCATGTGTTTTATTGGCAGGTGCATACCCTCTCTCAAATTCAGGTTTATATAAAACCCTTATTATACTGTTGTGACAGAACTGTTGTAAAAATTCACTTAGTGTCATGTACTTGCTGATTATGTTTGTTATGTGAGTGAAATGAAACCTTCCATGGGACTTACCATGGTCAAAGTTTTATAGATGGTTTGTTCCTCATCTCCTGTTGTAAGCGCTTACAGAGCAGGGCTTCCTACATAGTAACTCGAGCCATTTTAACCCTCGGTAAAGGTTGCGATCCTGTGAGGGCCGAGTTTCCTTTCAACGGCGCTAATCCGTCTTATGTAAGGTTCATTTCATTTCGAGCGGAAGACCGGGTTCGAACCAGCGACCCTAACCTTGGCAAGGTTATGCTCTACCGACTGAGCTACTTCCGCGTATAAGTAGATGTAAAATACTTTTCAATAAGTTTTTGTCCAACAGTATAAAATCTCTATTTACTTTGTTCATTGACATTCTTGAAAAATTTTATACGTGTTTTTTAAGAGCAATTTTTTATAGTTAGGATAGGATTCGAACCTATTTCTAGCTTTGCCATAAAGAGTCAGCCTTGCTGTTACTCTACCTTGGGGAGGTGCTTCCAACCAATGGACTCCTAACTATTTTGCGAGACGTACGGGGCTCGAACCCGTGACCTCCGCCGTGACAGGGCGGGATTGTAACCAACTCTACTAACGTCTCGTATGAATTAATATAAAAATAATCAGATGTAGAAAAGTGTTTTTTAGTTAAAAACTACTACCACTGTCCTAGCCCCTCAGATGAAAAAGGGTGATCTGAATATGCGCTTCTTCCTAAATCCCTAACTAATTCAATTCGATCATTTTTCTCAGATATCAATCGAGCTTCGTCAATCGAGACTATTTCAGGATTGTTGAGATAAATTTTACTAAGCTGTTTTTCAGCTTGAGATCTATCTCTAAATTTTACTGCTTCACTTAATTTTAAAGTCCACCATTTGTTTTTAACTACGGTACGATTTACTAAAAATAACCTTTCATCTCCATATTGAGAATCACTTACTATTACCCACATACTATACTAAATTACTTATAAAACCTAAAAAATAGAGCTGATGGAGGGATTCGAACCCCCGTGGACTATACGTCGCCGGATTACAAATCCGGTGCAATCAACCGCTATGCGACACCAGCAAAAAATATATTACTCAATTATAAATACAATCTAAAGATACAATTTTTTTTTATTTCAGACAACTTTTTTTATAAAAAAAAATAACAGTGTTAATTAATACTTAAAATTCAGAATGTAGAGCTATTCTTGCAACAAAATCGCCTGTTGCTCTACTGAAAGCTTTTATTTCGCTATTACTGTACTCAAAGAAAAAATTAGGAAAATGCTTCGCAAGGTGCAGGGCTCCTTTGTATGGATTTTTTCGTAAATTTTTAATAGGCTGTAAAATATTTTTAAAGTTTTGCTCTTGATCTGTAGACATGTTCTCTCCAATTTCAAATTTTAATTGCATTGTATTATTTCTGTTTTTTAGTTATAAAAAGATTTATTTGAAAAAGCGCAAAAAGAATTAATCCACAAAGAATAGTGATAATAAGTAAATGCATGTTATGTTATAATTATTAACTAATCAATAACCTAAATTTACGATATAAGTTTTATTACAACAACTTTTCTTAGATTTTTTAAGAAAGCTTTTTAATTTAAAAACTGATAGGCCTTTTATGTTCAATTTCAAACTCGTGATAATCAATCGCGGCAGTTTTAATCATCATCCTCTGAACTACATGTATTATTAAGAGAGGGTCTTTTTGAACTATATACTCTATTATACTCTTAAGTTCAGGCAAGGCATGAACGGTATCTCCTTCAACAAAATAGTAACCTTCACCCTCTATATATTTAACCCTGCCAGTTGTAATTAGGCAGTTGAAAAAATCATCTAAGGCAAAATAAAAATCCCAATGCTCAGTTCTTATGGCAATTTCAGCATCTATATAATTTTCTTGAATTTGAAGTTTCATTAGATAGTTAATTTATGTACAGTATCATTATATTCCTTAATCATATTAATCATCTCTTCTAAACAGAAGAATTCAGCCTCCCTTATAGAAAAGTAGTCGTAAGCAGCTACATTATCATAGGGTGGGGTCTCTATTACCGTATTTCCCATATTGACTATTTTATATGTCCAGTACATTTGAGGTGTGGGAAGTATAAGTCCGTAAAACTGATGGCGGACTAACATCCACTCAAACGCCTGTCTATATAAGGGCGCACTAATAATATCATCACCGAATCGATTAAAATCATCAGGCGATTCATCCCACAGTAATGCTCCTTTTCGATATTTAGCCAGACATGGATCCTTGAATCCAAGTAATTTAAGTTCTTGTGATAGTTGTATCTCTACAAAGTACTCTTTCATTTCTTTTTAATTAAAAGTATGGACTACTCTTCTACCAACTTACCTATATTTGCAAATAAGGGTACAGAATTAATATCACCCCCTACCATGTACTTACTATATTTCACAGTAAATTCTTCCCACTGTTCATCATCTGCATCTATATCCGGGTCAGTTTTATAAAAATCATCCTCGAGTTCATAAGGTATTACATACCAGTGACTAGAATCATCTTGAACTATTGAAACTCTTACTTTTTCATCAGACTGATCTACGGTAAGAGATACTGCTTTAACTTCAATCCTAGACATGTATTGAAGTAGCTCATCTGCATTATCAATTAAAAATCCTTGTATGTTTTTACCATGGTACTCTTTTTTAATAAACTCATCATAAGTTATTGGAAAAGGGATGGAGTAGTTTAACTCTTTTGCTTCTTGCTGTATTCTATATGCTTCCTGTTTATTGTAGCAGACTATGTAATTATATGTTTGGTGAGATAACTTAATTAGTTCAAGTGTTTTATCTTCACCTTTTGTTTTGTGTATCTTTATCATATTATTCTTAAATTACAGTACGATAATCCCCAATATTAAAACCAGAAGGCCATATGGTATAACTATCCCATAAAACAGTACGTAATCCTTTACAAGTTTCCAAACCTGTGACCTCTTGCAAGTTTGCTCCATGTAAACGAGCCTCATGTAGGTCAGTTAGATTTAGATTCGCTCCTAACAGATTGGCTCCTGCAAGGTTAACCCCAAAAAGGTCGGCTTCTGTCAAATTAGCACCACTTAGATTAGTCTTAGCTAGATCCGCGCCCGTTAATTGCGCTTGACTCAAATCAGCCTCACTGAAATTTGCGCCGTTAAAATTTGAACGGAAGAGATAAGTCGTTTTTAAGTCGGCTTTACTCAGGTTAGCATTTAAAAAATCCCTCTCTCCGTCCGCATAGCGTTTTAAAAGTTCTTCTCTTGTCATATTTTTATTTTTAACTACAATAGTTCTTAATGTTAAAATTATATGGCCATATAGTATTACTATCCCAAAATACAGTTTGCAATCCTTGACAAGTTTCCAAACCTGTCACTCCTTGTAGATTAGTGCCATACAAGCATACATTGGTTAGGTCAACCAACTCCAGACTGGCATCTCTCAGATCAGAATTGCTTAAATTTGCTTCGCATAGATTAACCTTATAAAGTCCAGTTCCAAATAGTTTTGCATAATTGAGCTTAGTCTTGATTAGTTTTGATTTAAACAAGTTAGACCCACTAAGGTTAGCTTCACTAAGGTCAGCTTCGCTAAGAACCGAATTAGACAAATTGGTTAAAACCATTTTTACTCCGGTTAGGTTTGAACCTTGTAGATTAATCTGAGGCAGATCGGCATAGCTCAGATCTATCTTGCTTAAGTCAAGCCCTGAAAAATTCCGTTCACCTATCCAGTAACATTCTAATAGCGCTTCTCTTGTCATGTTTTTATTTTAAGGAACTATTTTTAGGTCTCTGCCAAATAGAATGTTTTACTACAGTTATCTCTGAGGTTCCTAAGGTTTCAGCTCTAAAGATTGGATGATACATCCATGTACCTGTACTGTTAAAGTAAGTAGGTTGAATTTCGGATGCATATATTCCCCCATCCTCACTTATACAGACCCAGTCTGCCCATGCGGGAACATCTTCCCACTCAACAGGACATTCAAGTCCGTGTTCATTTACGGTTTTTCCTCTCGATGTCCCCATATAGAAGCTGCTATAATTGCTAAAGTTATAATAGTCAATAAAATGTCTTGTAATACTGTCATAATTATATTTTTATTTAGGTTAAGAATTCTGACGTTCCCAAATGCATTGAGAAGCATCTTCGGGCGGATCAACCTTAACTATGAACTTGGAGTAATGCTGATTACTGAGATAATTCCAAAATAGTCCTCCAAATTCGGGTTGTTGACGATGTGCATATACCTCACCGTCATAATCTACAGTAATCCATTTAAACTCAGTAGGAACTTCAGTCCACTGAATAGGACATTTAATAATCAAAATATTACTTTCCATAAATTGTATAATATTTTAAGATAAACATTTTACAGATATTTTTACACAACTACCAACTATCATCATCGTTGTAGAAGTATCTCTTAAAAAGACATTTCCTTCCGTTATAACGAGGTATATTATAAATATTAAAAGTATGGATAGTCCAATCATTATCATTTATTTTACTTGCTTTACTGATTGCGCCTGCGTTACTAAAATAGACTTAAAATTAAAGATACTCTTTTCAGCGTCCTCTATATTTTTTGGAACTTTAACTTTAATAATTCTCCTTATTTTGCATTGTTTTTTTTAATCCTTCTATCACCTTGAGTGTAATATCTGGTAAGTTTTCATGTTTTAGTTCGGAGAGTTGATGGTCAAACCTGCGCCGCGCTTTCCGTTGACCTAAGATGTAACCCAGCCAGATAGAAGCAGCGCAAAGAATGATAGGAGAAAGTATGGCGATTATCATATTGTGTTTTTTATTGATTCCTTATTAAGCATTTTTCATTCACTTTGTATTTTAGGCCGTTCCCAAAGACATTTCATGAAATCATCGCGTGAAGATCCGCTAGTAGAGATAGATACCCAGTTACGGTCATATGTTTGCCATTCCATACCAATCACATAAGGTATTTTTCTATAAGCCCAAATATCCCCGTTTCCGTCTATTGCCACCCATTTATAATCGAGCGGGATATCTTCCCAATTTACAGGACATTCAAGTCCGTATTCGTTTATCATTCAGTATTAATTTTTTAAGTATTAAATTTTTAATAATCTTCTTCATCAATTTCTGACTCTTAAGAGTCTATATCAGAATTATTACTTAATAAAGATCAAATAAGACCGTAAACTTCATCGTCTTCTAATTCTGATTCTTCAGTTTCAGATTTAGGTCTTTGCCATAGACACTGGGTGAAGTCAGATGGTACCTGAGTTCTTATCAAGAAAAACATATTATTATCATCTGCACGCCATCTTGTATCTTTTGGGTAAGGCTTGCTTTTAAAACTAAAAACGTCCCCATCTTTATCTATGGCTATCCAGTTGTGTTTTACATATACTTCGTCCCAAGATATAGGAGATGATAATCCATGTTGGTTAATATCGCTTATTGGCATTTTCCGCTTCATTTTTTTTATTTTTAGTACATTTCAATAGGCAATTCTAATTCTGACCGATTCCAGACACATTTATGATAATTAATTTCATCAAAACAATCGGCGTGTTTTAGCTGGTATGGGTAATCGTTTTCCATGCTGTAATTGCTATTATCATGGATTTCATATTCTGCATTCCACAATGGATGTGATTCATAAAAACAGCTCCCATTACAATCAATGGCTAAGTATTGAGCGCTATCGGGCCATTGTTCAAGTGATATCGGACATTCTAATCCGTGTTTATTAATGTTTTTCATTTAGATTATTTTTAGGTCTTTGCCAGATACATTCCGCACTACTATGAGGTGGGTCAACTGCCTTGATAAAGGTACATTCAGTAAGACTCGGAATCCAGTACAAATTTACATATAAAAAAGGTCGTTTTTCATAAGCAAACAATTCCCCGTCAGGATTAGTAGTACCCAATTGAAAGATAAGGCTATTTCGTTCCATTTAATCGGGCATTCAATATCGTATTCGTTTTTCATTTACTTTGTGTTTCAGGCCGCTCCCAAAGACATTTTTTAAAATCAGCAGGTGGGTCTGTTTGGTACCGAAACCAAAAACGGAAATCAACCGCCTGCCAGCGAGGACTGCCTGAAATCTTTGGCTTGCTTGCATATGCCCATATTTCTCCGTCAGAATCTATGGCAATCCATTTGTAATGTGATGGAGATTTATCCCAATCAGTAGGACATTTGATGCCGTGTTCGTTCGTCATTGCTCCATCGTTTTTAGGCTGTCAATGTGCCTTTTGCATTTTGCAATCAAATCATCCTTATCCATGCCTGTAAAAGCAATATGCGCACCCATTGCATCTGATTCAGGATTGTATGAATGAACGTAAAAACCCGTAGACTTTCTCCACGACACATCTATAATGTAGCCCCTATAAGGCTCTCGATACGTGTATTTGAAGTCCTTGTACTTTAAACCTTCTATTACTTTTCGAAGGGCTACAAGCTCAATTTCCAGATCAAATAGTTGTGATTGATTTTTCGTATGTTTTCCGATTTCATAAGACACGCGTGCAACACCTAAGACGATTAAGGCAAAAATAATGTACAGTACCATAGCTTTGGTTCTAAAGAGATTAAGGATTTTGAAACTCCGGCGTTTTTATGCCGTAGCGCTTTTCAAGTTCTTTTCGCAGGAAATCAAACGTATCATTGTATGCGCGACGGCAGATCATGCCTATCATTTCATCGTTCATGAGCTCAAAGGACTGGCTGTCCATTTCCCGAGATGTGGTAACAATGAGCGGGTCGTGTTTTGGGTCCGCCTTGCTTTCGTTTTTCATTCGCTTTGTGTTTTGGGACGTTTCCAGAGGCATTTTTTAAAGTCGGCCGGCGGATCTGTCTTTACTTTGAACCAAAAATTGTAGTCAACCGCCTGCCGGTGGAGATTGTGCAAAACCTTTGGCTTGTTTTCGTAAGCCCATATTTCGCCGTCCTTATCCACGGCAAGCCACTTGTAATGTGATGGAGATTTATCCCAATCAGTAGGACATTCAAGACCGTGTTCATTAATGTTTTTCATTCAGATTATTTTTTAGGTCTCTGCCACAAACATTTAGTCGCATCAACAGGTTTATAATTAGGGATTAGACTATTTGTAACAAGAGAATAATCGCCGTTTTTAGTTACCCACATACCACTCGAAGGAGCAATCTTACCTCCTATAGTTGTGTAGTAAGGTTCATCAGGATAGGCATATAAGTCCCCATTTTCATCAATAGCAACCCAGTTAAACTCTAAATCAATTTTATCCCAATCAACGGGACATTCCAATTCATGTTGATTTTTCATGTTCAAATGTAAATCCCCTTGAAACTCAGAACTTGTTTTTAATTTAACTTCGGCCAGCCCTTCAAAAGTTTCTACCATATCATCCTTTACGTCAACAACTACATCAACTGAGAATCCTTTACTCTGGTTTCTATCAAACTGTTTAATACCTATTCCAGAAGAATTGATTAGCTTGCCGTCCGTCTTTATGAGCGCATACATCACTCTTGACATTTCTTTATCTGTTATTTTCATTTTAAAAAATCCGTACATAAGTATTAATTTTTAGGACGTTCCCAAAGACATTTAGTTGCATCTTTAGGAGGAGGCGCTAGAATATATAGAACATAAAATTCATCAAATGAACTGGAAAGCCATTCACCACTTACAGGAGTGAAGGGTCGCTGTTGATACATATAAAACCGACCGTCTGCATTCTGGGCAATCCAATTAAAATCAGAGGGGATTGACTCCCATGTAATAGGACAAATTAAACCAAATTGATTCTTCATTTTTTCTTTTTGTTATCCTTTCTTGATAACAATTCGGCTTTTATTGCAATTGAAATTTTTAAAAATTTGTCTAAATGTTCAAAAAACAAATCTTTATCTCCAGTTTCAAAAACCCTACTTTTGTAAATTCTTAAAGTTTCCAATAGAGATGTTAACTCGGCAGTTTTACATTTTTTGTAGTTAATATTAAAATACAACCAAAAATTATTATCAGCTAAATCTTCATATATAGACTGTTGAATAGTAGGCCGTTTAATTTCTTGACCATACTGTTCTTTTTGTAATTCAAGAATTGTTTTTTTCATTTAACAGTAATAAAAATTAATTAGTTCTACTCAATGTAACCATTTTACCTCTTACATCCAATACACTCCATTGCCCTTCCGGAAGCGGTAATCTAAGTGTATCCCAATTTACACTATCATTCGTGTCGGCAAAAAGATAATTGTCAGTTGATATTCCTATATTCATAAATCCTTTTGGAATTTCAATTACCATTGTTTCAAGTACATCAGTATCTGACTCTATTACATCTGGAAAAGTTTCGTTTAGTAGTTCATTAATTTCTTCTAATGCGCTTTGCATCTCATCCGCCGAGCACATGTGATCAGTATTTGAAAGAAATTTTAATTTTGAAATAATATCAAAGATTTCAAGCCTATCTGAAACATCATACAAAAGATTTGAGCTATCCATTATTTTATTTTTTAATTAAAGTAAACAGCACTTAGATTAATATTTTTCATATTTGCTCCGTTCGTCGTAGCGCCTGCTAGTTTTGCTTCAAAGAGATTTGCCCCTTCAAAATCAGCTCCGTTTAAGTAAGCTCCCCTCAGATCCGCATTATTTAAATTTGCTCTAGTAAGATTTGCAATGATTAAGCAAGCCTCATTCAGGTTTGCCATGTATAGGTTAGCTCCTGTCAGGTTCGCCCAATTCAGATTGGCTCTATTCAGGTTAGCCAGTGCCATATTGGCACCACTGAGATTTGCATAGCATAGGGTTGCCCCTATTAATTTCACCTCAGTAAGGTCAGCTCCGGTAAGATTGGCGTCAGTTAAATTAGCATCTATTAAACAAGCCTCAGTCATGTCAGCGAAACTGAGATTAGTATTGGTTAGTTTTGCTCTCGTTAAATTTGTCTCGAATAGATGAGCTTTACTTAGGTTAGCGCCAGTAAGATTTATCTCAGCCAAATTCATCCGGTTTAAATTAATATTACTAAGGTCAATACCTGAAAAATCACGCTCTCCAGATTCATACTTTTCCAGTAACTCTTCTTTTGTCATATGTTTTAAAAATTAGTTGCAAGGGCAGGACTCGAACCTGCGTTCTCCGGTACATGCTCACCGGCGAGGTTGGAGTTTCTATTAGCTGTAACTTCTTCTCTGTGTAGTACTCCACTCGGATTAAAAATCAACTAACGTAACGAAACTCTCCCATCTCCTCTACCTTGCTGAGGAAGTTTTTATCTTTCAATGTAAATGGTCTTTTTTTAAACCTATCTACACTATATTATTTAATTTTTCAACAACAGTAGGATATTCTGAAAATCTTTCTTTCCAGTATTCAATCATCTCTAATCTTATATATTGAGGGTGTAGTACAGAAGGAGTAGCGGTTAGTAACATTGAATCTATTAAACATTCTTTATGTTCTCGATCTATTGTATCATTATGAAACCAGTTAATAAAATGATGGTAAGAGTTTTCCAACGATTCAAAAAAACTCGGACTTATTGATTTTTTTATGTGCTCCCTTTCTGCTTTTGTATAGTTCATTTTGTTTAAATTTTTAATAATTTAATGTACCTATCATAACTTCTAGCTATTAGTAGTCAGGACAGGATTCGAACCTGTATGATAACTTATGAGCTGAACTTTACGGGTGTTTCAGGGTTCCTCTGCGTTATCATTACTATGAACCCTTATTCAAGCGTCTAACCAATTCCGCCACCTGACTGTTTTTTAAATGTAAAACTGGACAATTAACTTAATAAAAATTTAAAAAAGGCTGTTTTCCAGTGTTCACATTTTTCTTCAATTACACGCCCCCTTAGTGGAGACGCAGGATTCGAACCTTATATTGAAGCACCTCTTTTAAAATTTTAAGCTCTTTAATTTAAATTTATATGCTATGATGACTTCTAACTATATCTCCCATACTATCAACGACGGTTGGCTGGTTTTCTAACCTTTCAATGATGATGTTCACCGCTTCGGGATAGAGGTTATTCGAATTTTCAACTGGTTGATGAACCGGTGAAAAATAAATACCCACTACTCCTAAAACCTCATTATTAATGAAGTGACGGTTTTTACCGGTCCCTTTTAGTATTTCATGATCCATTGATACATCATTCCATGAATTGTGAACAAGTTGTGTACCTCCCTCATTTCTATAAACAAGTCTAATAACATTGTTATGACTAAATGCTTGTATAAATTCTCCTAATTTCATTTATTTTAATTATTGTTTTTTAGTGTCAGGACAGGATTCGAACCCGCATTTAAACGGAGGTGTTTTCACACTGCGTTTAATCTTCAACTGTAGTTTTTTTAAACCATTCAGTAGTTGTGAAAGCATCTAACCAATTCCGCCACCTGACCTAAATTTTAATTAATCATCAAAATATTTTGAATTGTTGCTATCTCCCGAACAAACAACAATTATAAAAATCACTAATAAAAATCCGATTATATATTCCATATTTTTATTTTTTAAAGTCCTTATCAGTTTTTTTACCAAGTATCATCTCCACCATCATCCCAACCATCTCTTAAGAAAACATTTCCTTCTGTTACAATAAAATATATCACAAATGCTAAAAGAATGAATAGTACTATCATGGTTTATTTAATTTTAAAATATTATTAAATTCATCTTCAGTTATTTCAATATCAGTAGGTTGGGGAATCCATGGTTGATATAAAGCGTAGACTTCACCATTTTTGTAGTAGTGCGCTATATTTTCACCAATAACTCTGGCGCAAAACATATCACCATTTTTTATCCATTTATAAAATTTATCTTCTTTCATCCAAAATCAATTGCCCCATTAGGGTTTTTATCCCAAAATTCATTTAATAATTTGTAATCTTTTACCTCATCTTCCCAAGTTATTGTATCTCTATTTTCTCCCAACCATCTATCACATTCTTCCTTAGATTGGATTACATCGTCTATGTAGGTATTATCTTCTTTTCTCTTCGAAGTTCTAAAAATGTTATGATATTCAGTTTTATTTTCGAGACTTACCTCTGCTAGTTCAAAATAAATTTTATCTATTTCTGAAAGACTTAAAATAGTTTCATTTGAATCATAGCTATTTAATTTTTCCCACAATTCTATTTCTTTTTCTCTTAACTCTTTATCTTTATAGAACCAAGTATGTTGTCCCATTTTATTTTTTTTTGTAGTCAGGACAGGATTCGAACCTGTATTAAGTTACGTATTGAATGGGTGTCAACTTAATGTCTTCCATTCAATCATCACTCTACCTATAGCATTTAGCCACCTGACTAGATTTTTTCTAAAACTATTTTTCCATTATTATATCACGGTCAGGAAAAAATAATTCCCCTTCAAAAGTTAAAAAACTCCAACACCGGCCATCCTTTAAAAACCGATCCCAATTTCGATTAGTATCTTTAGTCAGTTGGTCATTTTTATAATGACCTTCAAAAACGCCTTTCCATGCCTCCTTATCTATTTTGATAGTCCTTCCATGTCGGGTCAAGTAGCTTTTACCAACTTCAAGTCTCATGGTTACATTTTATGTATCTAAAAAATATTAATAAAAGCTGTTGTGTTTTATAGTATAAAAATACAGTCATTATTTTTAACTTCCAACCTTTTACTGTCTTTTAATATTATTTTTTAAAAAAATTTTTTATATAGGTTAACGTTGTATCCCACCAATTAATTTCGGATATATTAGGATCAGGTGCGTTCATAGTCACAGCACTAATTTTTGTTGTAGATATGTACTGAATTAGTATATCAACATCGTCAATTAAAAAGCCCTTGATATTATATGCATGATAATCCTTTTTTATGAATTCATCATAAGTAATCGGAAAAGGAATGGGGAGTTTTAATTCCTGTGCTCTAAGAGAGATTTGCATTGCCTGGTCTGTATTTGAACAAACTATATATTCTTTGCTCTGATTGCTTATTTTTATTAAAGCTTCAGTTTTTCCCTGTCCTTTTCCTTTTATTATTTTTTGCATGTCAACTTTTTAATCATCAAGTAATAATTCTACAGTTTTTATCCCTACAATAATACTTAATATTAATACTACTACAAATAGCCAAGATAGATTTAATACACCACTTATCTTAAATATAAGTATAGCAATGATACCTAATATGTAAAATGTATTTACTGCTTTTTTAAATACGTAATCTGTCATTATATTTACAACTTTAACTTTTTAATATTCTAATTCAAAAACATTACCGGGGGAAGAATGAGTTTTAGTTTTTCCCAATCCTTCCCCGGTAAACCTAATAAGTCATTCTAATTAATTGGGAAATATTGTATCTTGTGTGATAGCGCCTTCTAAAATTGCTTCTGCTATATTAGTTGAGGAAAAATTTGCACTGTTTAAAAAAGCATACTTTAGATTAGTGCGTGTTAATATTGAGTCATTAAAATTAACCTTATATAAATCAGCGCTCTCTAGACAGGCGTCAGTCAAATCAGCTTCAGCAAGTATTGCTGTATTTAAAAAAGCTTTATATAGATTTGCATTATTCAATTTTGCGCCTCTTAAGTTAGCTCCCATAAGATCAGCTTGCTTAAAAATAGATTCTTGTAAATTACACCAGCGTAAATCACAATCTCTTAAAAAAGCATTACTAAAATCGACATAACTAAGATCACTGTCTATCATATGTGCTTTATGTAAGTTGACGCCCATCAAACTAATATTAGGCATCGATGTAGTAAATAAAAATGCTTTGCTTAGATTAGCCTCTTGTAATTTAGAATTTTTAATTTGAGCGCATGTTAGATTTGCTTTATGTAAATCAGCTCTGCTAAAATTTACATTATCAAATAAGGTGTGAAATAAAAAAGTATTTCGTAAATTCGCTCTCTCTAAATTGACATTAATAAATTGTGTATAGCGCATATTTGCGTCACTAAGATTAGCACCACTAAGATTAATGTCCTTTAAAGTTAGGTGTGCAAGTTTAGTGCCTGTCAAATTAACACCGCTAAAATCAGTTTGACCTGCTTCATACTGTTCTAAAAATTGCTTAGTTGTCATAGCATAAAAGTTTTTAATGATTTACTTTAAATTATTCCGCATCTTGAGAAGAGTAGTAGCTGCGATCTACTGTTTTGAAAGGAAATTTTACCTTGCCGGATATAACTCCTAGAAAATAGCAGAAGGCAATAAAACCTCCTACTAGAAATACTAAATCAAAATTTGTCATAAGTATGTTACAATTTTAAATTTTTGCAATTAAAAAAAATTGAAAGCTGTAATATGATTTTTTAACATCTTAGGAAACGGAATTTTTTAGAGGGCAGATTTAAATCCTCCTGTTACTGTATATACTATACTTTCTTCTTTCCAGGTTTTTTAAGCCCTTGTTTCTTTTTTATACGCTGCCCTTCTGGTAGATCTTCTTCTTTAACAGGTAAATCAGCGCCCTTAAAATAACTCGGATTATCGCCCATTACTTTTTGCCACTCTTCCTGAGTAATCGGATACCCATTATAGATAAAATCAGATTTCGGATCATACACTATATCAGCTGTATCAGATTTCAGAGCTTCACTCTCTACTTCTACTGGTGCCTTCTCTAGATAACAGCCCCGTAGCGCCGGTGGGATGATCATCGGAAATTCTTCTGTATATACATCAGTTTCAGAATCATACACTTTATCATCTGTATTAGCCTTCAGAGCTTCATACTCTACTACTACAGATTCTGGATCGTACACTATATGGGCTGTATTAGATTCTGGATCGTAGACTATATTAACTGTATCAGACTTCGGAGCTTCACCCTCCGCCGGCACGCGAGTCATCATCAGCGGAATATACGGTTCATATAATAGAATTTCAGCATCTGAATTATCCGACGTCTCTAGAGGAGGGTAGGGATTAGGAGCTGCTTTCTTGAAAGGAGATTTTATAGCTCCGGATATAAGTCCTAAAATAATAATAAATACTACAATTTGACCTACAATAAATGTTAAATTAAGTACTGTCATAATTAGTATAAACGGTTTAAATAAATATGAAAAAATAAATTGAAATTGATTATTTTTAAATGCTTGAAAACGAGATTTTTTGAGTTAAGTATTATCACTCTTATCTTCAATCATTCGATACTCCCTCGGTAATAGCCTAACAGGTTCATTCCGTTTTTCACTGAAGATCCATATATCAGATCCGTATTTAATCTGGTATTCTGCAGGACATGTTACTATTTCATATACTTGACCTTCTTCAAAACCAAAATCTGGAAATGGTCTAGTTAATTTTACTTTACCTCTCGGTTGGAGAAGTGTTTGAATCATACTACTATCTTTAGGACAGTCTACATTTACGTATGCTTTTTGAAGCTTAATAATCCTTGCAAACCCTTCTTGAATTCCGATACACCCACACTGACTACATTCCCAGATACGTTTGATGAAAGTATCTTTTTTTCCAGGCTTTATAACCCCCGTTTCAACAAAGATATGACCCTTTTGATCATAGTCTAGATTGATGTATTTTATTTTTACAATAGGTTTACGCTGCTTTTCTTTACTTTGAACAAAGAGAGATCTACCCTTAAAGTAATCACTACCTCCTCCAAAGAGAGATGAAAAATGTTGATCTTTTGTAAGAATTGTTCCTGTTAGATCTGCGTTGCGCAAGGTTGTTTCTCTTAGGTCAGTTCCTTTTAATTTTGTATTACTAAGATCGGCATTACTCAGATCAGCTCCGCTTAGGTTTGCCTCGTTTAAGTTAGCCTCGCTTAGATAAGCATCTCTCAGATCAGCCCCGCTTAAGTTAGTACTGTGTAGATTTGCCCCGCTTAGGTTCACCTCGGTTAAGGTGACCCCCTTTAAGTTGGCTCCACTCAGATCAACCCCTGAAAAATCTCTTTCACCTTCGGCGTAGCGTTTCAACAATTCCTCTGCTGTCATTTTGTTTTTTATTTTTAATATAGTTAATTCATAATAGGCACACCGGTACAGTTTGTAAGTATTACTCCGGTTAGATCAACTCCTATAAGATTGGTATTATGCAGCCAAGCCTCGTTAAGGTTCGCCTTTTTTAGATTGGCATTACTCAGTATAGTTTTTTCTAGATTAACACCTTCTAGATTAGCACCTTCTAGATTGGTTTTTATAAGACTAGCCCGGGTCAGGTGTGCTCTACTAAGGTTAGCTTCACTAAGGTCAGCTTCTGTAAGGTTAGCGTCATATAGCCAAGCCTCGCTAAGGTCGGCGTTTTTTAAGTTAGCCTGAATTAGAGTTGAGCAATTCAGGTTGACACTATTCAAGCTAACTTCCTCTAGATTAGCTCTCATAAGGTTAGCCCTATATAGGCTGACACCAAATAGTACAGCTTCCTTTAGATTGACCTCAAACAGATGGGACGAGTTAAGGTTAGCTTCGGTGAGGTTAGCCTGAATTAAAATGGCGTAGTTCAAATTAGCACCAGTCAGGTCAGCTCCTTCTAGATTAACACCAGTCAGGTCAGCTCCGCTAAGGTTAACCTCGCTTAGGTCAACTCCCGAAAAATCCCTTTCACCTTCGACGTAACGGGCTAATAGTTCTTCTCCTGTCATTTTGTTTTTTATTTTTAATATAGTTAATTCATAATAGGTAAACTAATACAGTTTACAAGTATTCCCTCCATAATTTAATGTCTATAATCTAAGGAATTCAATATAAGATAAATGGCTTCATGATTCAAAAAATTCTATAGCAGCTTCATCCGACATGTCATCTAGCCATTTTTTTCTCGCGAAATAAAAATCTCCTTCTTCAATTATTTCACCTTTTCCATTTGAGAGAAATGCCATAAGCTCCTCTCCGTATTTTGGAGTTACATATCTTGATATGATAATAAAACGCCCATCTTTTAATTCACATTCTTTTTTATCTCCGAGAAGAAATTGAGACATAATTGTGGCCATAGTTTTATTCTTTTATTGATGTAAAGATAGGATTGTTTATGTAAATAAATTTAGTTAGGAGTAATTAACCCATAATAGGTTCACCGGTACAGCCTGTAAGTACTGCTTCGGTTAGTTCAGCTCCTATTAGAATAGTATTATATATCCAAGCCTCGTTAAGGTGAGATCTGGTCAGTTTGGCTCCTTTAAGGTTGGCTCCTTCAAGGTTGGCTTCTTCAAGGATGGCTCGACTAAGATCGGCTCCTTCCAGATTAGCTCTGCTAAGGTTAGCCCCAGCCAGATTTACCCCGGCTAAGTTGACCCCGCTTAGGTTTGCCCTACTCAAGTCGACCCCTTGAAAATTTCTTTCTCCAATAGTGTAGAGAGCTATTAAATCTTCACTTGTCATATTGTTTTTTTTTATTTTTAATATAGTTAACTCATAATAGGCAACCCTTTACAGTTTGTGAGGGTTGCCCAACTCATGTAAACCTCGGTTAGTGTGGCTCCAGTTAGGTCAGCGTTGGTCAGGTTTGCCCCGGTCAGAAAAGCTCGGGTTAAGTTAGATCCGCTTAGATTCGTACCTATTAAAGTGGCGTGGATAAGGCTTGCCTCACTTAGGTTTGTGTTGCTTAGGTTTGTCCAACCTAGGTCTGCACTATAAAGATTTGCCCCAGTCAGGTCAGCCCCGGTTAAGTTGATCCCGCTAAGGTTGGCCCAACTCAAGTCGACTCCCCGAAAATTTCTTTCACCAATAGTGTAGAGAGTTATTAAATCTTCTCCTGTCATTTTGCTTTCATTTTTAAAATGATTAACCCATAATAGGTAAACCTTTGCAGTCTTTTAGGATTGCTCCGGTTAGGTCAGTCGCAGTTAGGATTGCGCCCGTGAAGTTTGTCCCGGTCAGGTCAAACCCGCGAAGATTTAACTCGGTTAGATCCGCTCCGGTTAGGTCAATACCATACAGTTTTGCTTCCCAAAGACATGTTCCGGTTAGGTCGGCATTAGTCAGATCGGCTCCACGCAAATCGGCTCCTGCTAGGTTTGCTCTGCTAAGGTTAGCCCCGGTTATTTCAGCACCTTTCAGATTTACTTCACTTAGGTCAGATTCGGTTAAATCTGCTCTGATTAAATCTGCCCAGTTAAGGTCAGCTCCTTTCAGGTTTGCCCTGCTTAGGTCAGCATCGCCTAGGAAGGTAATGCGCAGTCTAGCCTTTTCCAGGTTAACTCCTTTCAGGTTTGCTCCTCTTAGGTAAGCCTTACACAGGTAAGCTTCATATAGATTAGCACCACTCAAGTTGACATTATCAAGATTAGCCTCTCGCAGCCTAGCGTTACTCAGGTTTGCGCCACTTAGGTTAGCATCTCTAAGGATAGCACAATTGAGTTTAATCTTGCTAAGGTCAATCCCACTTAGGTCAACCCCTGAAAAATCCCTTTCCCCGTTGGCATACCTTTGCAATAATTCCTCTCTTGTCATAATATTTTTTTATCAAGGCAAAGATAAGTCCATTAGTCCCTATCTTTTTTAAAATAGAGTGAATAATAGTTAACCAGCCCATCAAAATCCTTATTTAAAAACATTTCGTATACTGTATCTTTTGAGTAAGGTGTTAATAATCCAGTATTGACCCCTACCCTTTTATATCCATTTTTTATTAGCAAGTTGTAAATCGCTCTAAATGAATAGTTGCTAAAGATATGCTTTTTACATTTCGACCGTTCTGCTTCTTTTTCGGATTCTGATAACGGTTCTTCAACATACCAACTGAGAAAGAAACCTTCACAATCATCGTAGATACTTTCACAAGTACTGTACCTTAACTCAGCATCATCGGGAATATTGTTTTCATTCATAAATGAATGTAGTTCAATTGGTTTTACATTATCTATGTTTATGGTTTTTTCTACCCTTTTTGTTTCAGGAATGTCTACATTTATAAATTTTTCGTAGACACTGTCTAGTGCCTGAATTATGAGCTCTTTCATGCTGAATGTTTTTAATCAATGGTGTAACAAAGATAGGGGAGGCTTTTTTTGCCACCTTCCTAATATATTGAAAAAGAATAATCAGTTCTACAGTCGTAGTTTGTTCAACTACCATCGGCATGCCGAACATAATAATTTATGGTGTTTCTACCGTAACGAACGATAGCCTTGCCCTGTAAATAATCTACCTTATAAACAGGAGCCTTTTTACAAATTTCTTTAAACTCGTCGTCTGAAAATTGCCCAATCATTTTGTTATTTTTTTATGGTTGTTTAATGATGTAAGGATGATGAATATTTTTCAATTATCAAAAACTTTAACAAAAAAAATACTCTGCACCCTTGCGAGATGTCGGCGAATTTATTAATCAATAATTTGTAGTACAAATTTAGTGACTTAAGAATTATATTAAATGTTTTGTAAAATCTAAATCATGACGGTAAACAAAATAAGTTTCTGCGCCTAACGGTCTAGGGACTCTAAGCATAGCAACCAAACCGAGTTGTTCTAAATGTGAAAAAATAGAGTAGTCGTTTGAATTCCCAGTGTTAAACGGTTTTATAAATCCGCTTTCAGGAAATTTATCTAACGTCTTTTTATAGATTTCAGTACCTCCTGCAGGTAAATTTCCCTGTTCTTCGGCTACTTTAAGTGCTTCAATTAATTTGCTCATATTATTTTTATTTTGTAAATCCATTAATAATTTGAAGACCTACATGACCTGTATCAGGTATAACCTGCATATTTATAGTAAACGGCGCTTTTATAAAAAAGTCTAGATATTGGGCTAAGTCATTGATATTTAAAGGCCATACAATCCAGAGATTTTTTCTTTGATTATCCTCAACATATGAAATACCTCGAAGTACTTTATTTACTAAGTGGTACTCCCAGCCTTGTTCGTTAAGATAAAGGTCTTGTTCCCTTCCTTCATTAGCAGTCATTTCAAGCATGGCTTGAAGTTGCACGGTTGTTGTTTTATATATCATCTTTTTTACTTTTTATAAAGTCTTCTTTCTTAACTATAAGCCAACCGGTTCCATGATTTGATTGAGTATTTTGTATATTATAATCTTTTCTACAGATACTCATAGCATGTTTTTCATTATATGCCTCTACGATGTAAGTACCGTTACCTACAGCAGCATCTTCCACAGTTACTTCAAATGTTTCCTTCGGAAGGTTAAACCTTACTTGACAGTGAAATAAGAGCTTACCTTTTAATATACTTTTAGATAGTAGAAACTTAAGGTAGTCGTCGGGAATATCTTTAACTTCTTTCCCTCTAT
>JACCDX011415886.1_pt1 | contig 73950 bp, 59 predicted proteins | sample 7449681 | NCBI WGS metagenome assembly JACCDX01 (sample SAMN15323450, study PRJNA562643) | freshwater metagenome | isolation source: river surface water | place: USA:Blue River Watershed | collected 2017-08-18 | reverse complement strand
GGTGCGGTGATCAACCGCTTGACCCATGCGGTGGACAACCTGACCAATGTGTCACAAAACGCCAGCGAGTCGCGCAGCCGGGTCACCGACACGGACTACGCCACCGCCACCAGCGAGTTGGCACGCAGCCAGATCATCCAGCAGGCAGCCACCGCCATCTTGGCCCAGGCGAACCAACAGCCCCAAATGGTCTTGTCGTTGCTCAAATAAAAAACGTTATAAATCAATAACTTAGTGTCAGGTGAGAAAAATATTTGAATTTTTTCAAATATTTTTCTCAAGTTCTTTCGGCATCTACCGATCTTGCGAATGTTGGGTGATTGAAAGCACCCACTTTCAGCATCCAATTTTGGGAGATCCAGATGTCCTCTGCAATCAATACGAACATTTCATCCATTGTCAGCCAAAACGCGCTGAACAAGACACAGCGAACCATGCAAAAAACCATGGAAAGCTTGTCTACAGGTAGTCGAATCAACAGGGCGTCAGATGACGCCACAGGTTTGGCTATTGCAGAAAACATGAAAACCCAAATCAATGGCTTGGCAGCCGCAGTGCGCAACGCCAACGATGCCATCAGTTTGTTGGAAACAGCCGACTCTGCCATGGGCGCCATTGGGGATATGTTGCAACGCATGCGCGAATTGGGCGTCTTGGCACAAAACGACACCTACTCCACAGCACAGCGCGTCGCGATGAACGATGAGTTTGTGGCCTTGCAAAGCGAGATTGACCGGGTCGCTGACAACACCCAGTGGAACGGCATGAATTTGCTGGATGGAACTGGCGGTAGCTGGGGTGGTGGTTCAGCCTTCACCTTTCAAATTGGTGCCAATGCCAACCAAACCATCACGGTTGCAGTGCCCGGCATGGGAACAGCAACACTGGGTATCAGCGCCGTGTCGATCGGAACCGTCGCAGATGCGCAAGACGCGGTCACTGCATTGGATGATGCCATCAGTGTGTTGAACACACGCCGTTCCGTGATTGGCTCTGCGATCAATCGACTGACCTACACCATCGAAAATTTGGACAATATTTCACAGAATGCACAAATGTCACGAAGTACGGTGGCCGATACCGACTATGCAAAAGCCACCAGCGAACTGGCCAGGGCTCAAATTTTGCAACAGGCCGGAACCGCCATGTTGGCCCAAGCCAACCAGCAACCCAATATGGTGTTGGCACTGCTCAAATAAGTCACATTACGATCAAAAGCGGCCCTCGGGCCGCTTTTTTATTGCACGATGGCTTTTTGAATCAGTTGCTGGCTTTTTTGACAGGCATTCAGCAGGTGCTTGAAATAGGTGACATAAGGTTTGAGGATGTCAGCTGTTGATGTGTATTGGTCAACATCCATTTTGCTCATGTCCATCATGGATTTGTTCCACAAGAAAAACAAATAAGGGTTGAATTCTTGTTCAGCCTTGTTCAGTGTGGATCGAAGTTTGATCAAAGACTTGCGAGCCCTGGACACAATTTTGGGACTCTTGTCATTCTTAATGCCCTTGATGCAGGCATCGCAACCATCATTGGCAATGGAATGAATCTTGGAAATGACTTGCAGATCCTTGTTGAACAGTTTTTGGAGTTTTTGATCGTCAATGGCCACTGGATGGAATTCAACTGGCTGGACAGCGTGCGCAGAGAATTTCTCTAAAAATTCGGCGAAAGGGATCTGGATCGTGCCTTGGATTTTGGCGCCACCCTCGGTGCAATTGAACAGCTTGGCCTGTTTGTCAGTTTCCAAGATTTGCTCAAACCAATTTCGGTATGTGTCCATTTGTCGGTTGGTGTAGATGGTGCCGCCATAGTAGCCAGGCACTTGACGAAATCGATGGCTTTGAGCCATTTCTTCATCGGTACGGACTTTTTTGCCAACATAGCCATCTGTGTGGGATTCACCATTGGTGAACGCCAAATCTTGACCCACCAGTGCAATGTCTTCGATGCCGAAATAGCGCGCCAAAGAATAGGCCACGTTGGCAACCGAGCCACCCAGTCGCACTGATCCCATGTGTCCCAGGGTGTGATGCAAGGCTTCGTCGATTTTGGGGGTGTATTGGAAAAACACCTTGTGGCCAGGAAATTGACTCACCACCTCAGAGCTGCACACCGTCAAACACAGCAAAACTTCACGTGTGAAGCCATCGCTGTCAAAGTATTTTTGCAACACATCTTGCGGGTCAGCGGCAACCACAAAGTGAGGATTGATCCCGTGGGCATGCAAGGTCTTGATGGTTTGACCAGCTGCAATCAGGATGTGTTTATCTTGGACTTGCTTGAGTTTGTCCAATTGTTTTTTCAACGATGGACCAGCTGCAATCAGGATGGCTGATTGGCCTTTGTAGGCGTCTTTGTAAGAGGACAGGTAGGAATTGCCATTCAGGTGCTTGAGATTGAGCAAGCTGTTGCGAAGTGTCATTTCGCCATGCAAATCAAGTGTGTTGAGTTGCATTTTCTGATTGGCCATGATGGAGCCAAACACATGGACAAATTGTGTGGCAAATTCTTTGTACAAGGCCAAAGTGGGTGTGGACACAATGAAACGCCATCCCTTGAACTCGCTGCTGGAGATATTAATGTGTGATCCCATGTCTCTGGCAGCTTTGTTGGGGTCTGTTTGCAAAAAGAGCAAGACATCTGGGTGGTCCAAGATGGTGGTCAAGTCAATGTGTTTGCATGTTTCTAACAAGACGCGCAGATTGGGTTCCACAATGAAAATCTTGGTGTTGCTTGTTTTCTTGGACAAGATTTCATGTTGCAATAAACCCAGTCCGACGCCAATGTTCAACACATGGCTGACAGGCCCGCCGCTCATTTGTTTGTGGACCACGCTCTCAATGTTCAAAGCAGGGTCTACACCATCGTACAAATGGAATTGTTGATGGTTGTATTCAAAGGCAATATTGGGAAAGCCGTTGGGAAAAGCAACCAAACTGGTGGTGCTCGGTTGTTGAAGGCTTGACTCAATCTGGTCGATATCCAGCTCGGGACACTTTTGCATCAAGGCTTTGATGTTGCGCTCAAAAACTTCTGTGTTCATGTTGCTGGCCGGTTAAGCTGGTTCGAATTCAGGATTGATGTGCAGTTTGATCAATTCACGGATTTGTTCAACACTCAAGTACTGAGGGTTGTTGGAAGAGTCATATGAAAAATCGGTGCTGACTTGCTGCGCTTTGAGCTTGGCCTTGTACCTGTTGCGCTGAGCCTCATTGCCGCTGGCCAAGATGGCGAAATAATCACCAAGATCCAAGGTGTTCGGGCTGTCACTGGTGGTGATCATTTCTTCGTGCAGTTTTTCACCAGGGCGAATGCCAATGATTTCTTTTTTGCAGTTAGGTCCAATGGCTTCGGCCACATCGCTGATGCGATAGGAAGGAATTTTGGGTACCAAAATTTCGCCGCCCAGGGCATGTTCAAGTGCCCAGCAAACCATCTCAACACCTTCATCCAGTGAAATATTGAAGCGTGTCATGTGTGGGTCTGTGATGGGCAAGACGCCAGCTTTGGCTTTGTTCAAAAAGAATGGAATGACGGATCCGCGTGAGCCCATGACATTGCCATATCGGACCACCGAGAACCGAAGATCGCGGCCACCTTTGAAGTTATTGGCTGCCACGAACAATTTGTCGCTGCACAACTTGGTCGCACCATAGAGGTTGATAGGCGCTGCTGCTTTGTCGGTAGAAAGCGCCACGACCCGTTTCACTTGGCTGTCCAAGCAGGCATCAATCAAATTTTGAGCACCCAAGATATTTGTCTTGATGAATTCAAAGGGGTTGTACTCTGCTGCCGGGACTTGTTTGAGGGCGGCTGCATGGACAACAGAGTCGATCCCTTCCAAAGCACGGTTCAGGCGCGAGGCGTCTCTGACATCGCCAAGGAAGAATCGAAGCTGCGGGTATTTGGATTCAGGGAATTCCTGCGCCATTTCATATTGTTTGAGTTCATCACGGCTGTAAACCACCAATCGCTTGATCTTGGGGCAATGATCCAGCACCGTTTTGACAAATGATTTGCCAAACGAGCCGGTTCCACCTGTAATCAAAATGGACTGGTCACAAACATTTGCATTTTTTTTCATGGCAATGGGTGGCCGCTAAGTCGACCAGGTTGGTGAATGAACATCATCGATTAGCAATTTGCAAGCCAACTCCGATCTGGCTGTTTTTTTGACATCTTGGTTTGACAAATGGCAACGGACCACCACAAAGCGGCCAATGTTTGCCGCTTGCTGCGAGTGAACGGCTTTTGTTCAATGCTTTTCGATGGGCAAAGCGGCAACCTCATATTCAAGGATGTCTGCCAGTCCCAACCAGTCTGCGTGTTCAAAAGAAAACAAACACTTTTGAATGAGCGCGTGAACAGTCTCTGGAGATGTGTGGGCCACATTCACTGTCCTGTCCACGATCAAAGCCAGGACATCTGGCAATTCCGTTCCCAAGGCGATGTGGTTGCCACCTCTGAACCCTTGGGCCATGGCAATCAATGATTGCGAAAGTTCGGTTGTATTGCTCATATTGAATACTCCATGAATGAATGAGTGCCTGAAATGTCTGCACCATGTTGACTGGCATTGAGAAAAAGAATGTCTGGATGTCGGGCAATCAAATCTTCCAATTCAGACAGGTAATTTGCAAAATTGGTTGAGCTTGCCAGTTGACGTCCATGGACGTCCATCACCCAATGCCCGCTGCGATCTGGGTTGCCACCCAGTTCACCGCTTGGCCAATAACTGTGTGTTTTGCCACCTGGATAGCCAAAGTCAGCACCCCAAAAACTGATGTCTTGAAACCCCATCTTCAAAGCCAAATCCGTGGCTGTGTGAATCACACTTCCGCCACAGAACAAACAAGACGCAGGATCGAAATACGCTGAGCTTCGAAGCAAGGCAGTTTGGGTGAACGATGCATAGCGTTGACCTTTCCAGGCTGTCAGCACATCGTTGGGCACCATGGGTGTGTAGATCAACTTGACACCCTCGCTCTGTGCTGTGGGTAGCCATTTTTGATGGATTTTTTTCTCAATACTCACCACACAGTCCACTTTGATGCCTGCTTTGAGCAAAGGGGCAAAGGCTGTGTCGACCGCGATGACACTGGGTGCTGACCCATCAGAGGTATGTTGTCGGAGCAAATCCATGCTCAGTTCAAGGCTGGGACCTGAACCAATGACACACGCGTGTCGTGAGGAATGTTGGTTGAACAAAGCCTTGACCCCCGGGTCTTGTTGCAACAGGCCTTCATTGGATTTCAATCGCTCTTGCAACATTGGGTCATCAATTCGGAATGCACGGTTGATGAAGTTTTGATTCAGCAAGGCGTGCAGCCTGTCACGCAGTCTCCAAAGTTCAGGCGCAATCAATTGCAAGTCAGGCAGGCAAATGTGGAGCGTGTCTGCAAGTGTTGGCTTGTCATGGGCATGGGCAAGCCGAACCTGAACCCGTGGATCTGACAGCCAATCTTGATGGGGCATGTGCTCGAGTTGAATCTTGAACACGTCAGCATTCAACACATGAATATTCAATGCTTGCAAGGTATTTGAATTTTTCAACAACAAAGAGGGCAGATGGCCCAAGCCCATGCCATACATATGCACCTTGGTACTTTCCAGCAGCTTGGGCAACACCAGCTGTGCCTCTTTCCATGGGTCGAAGGCGCTGGCCATGCGGATGTGGTTGATGGAGATGCTGGGACAAATTCCATCAACCATGTCCACCTTCAGGGCATGGGAATGGGTAGGTGACGACGGCAAGTGGTGCATGGCAGAAACGGTGGCTGTTTCCATCAGATAAGCAATTAGCGAGCCACTTGAAGCCATTGGCTTGTTTATTGCTTTTAGCCAAGACCATCAACACAAGTTGAAATCAAAGAGTGATCCATAAGAGGAAAAAAACATTAATGGTTGCGTGATCAATCATTATTTTTTAGAACCAAATGAAGGATGTCCCCATGATGAAGTCCATACCTTACGCGCGTCAGAGCATCAGTAAAACTGACATTGATGCCGTGGTTGACGTGTTGAACTCCGATTTTTTGACACAAGGGCCTGTCGTTCCAGCCTTCGAGGAGGCGGTGGCAAAGTATTGCCAGTCCCAGCACGCCGTTGCCACTTCCAATGCCACGTCGGCCTTGCATCTGGCTTGTTTGGCATTGGGTTTAGGGCCAGGTGACAGTTTGTGGACATCTCCCATTACCTTTGTTGCTTCCGCCAATTGCGCGCTCTATTGCGGAGCCTCAGTAGATTTTGTTGACATTGATCCAGAGACATACAACTTATGTGCAACAAAGTTGGAGCAAAAGCTCATTCAAGCCCAAAAAACAAACACCTTGCCGAAAATTGTGGTGGCAGTGCACATGTGTGGTCAACCCTGCGACATGCAATCTATTCAATTACTTTCGCAGAAATATGGATTCAAAATCATTGAAGACGCATCCCATGCCATTGGCGCCCAGTACATGGGGGAGTTGGTGGGCCGTGGACGTTACAGCGACATCACCATATTCAGTTTTCACCCAGTCAAGATCATCACCAGCTGCGAAGGTGGCATGGCATTGACCAACAGCCCGAAGTTGGCCAAAACCATGAGGATCTTGAGAAGCCATGGGATCAGTTCAGAAGCAACTGATCTGCAGGAACAACCGGAAGATGAAATTTGGAATTACCAGCAGCTGGGTCTGGGTTTTAACTATCGGATGTCTGAAATACATGCTGCGTTGGGCCTGAGCCAGTTCAAGAAGATCGATCGTTTCATCAAGAGACGACACAAGTTAGCCCAAACATACGATGCATTGCTGAAAGACTTGCCCATCGTGACGCCTTGGCAGCACCCGGATGGCATGTCCAGTTACCACTTGTATCCAATCAGGCTCAATGCTTCATACCACGGTGTGACTCAAAAGCAGTTTTACGAGGCCATGCATGCGGCCAACATCAAAGTCAATCTGCATTACATACCAGTGTATTTACAACCTTTTTACCAACACATGGGGTTCAAAAGAGGTTATTGCCCAAATGCAGAGGCCTACTTCAAAGAGGCGATCAGTTTGCCCATGTATGCAGACTTGACAGACCAACAACAAGCCACAGTCTGTGACCAAATTCGAATGATTTTGGAGACCGCACCTGTCCATGCGTGAAAGAAAAAAATGAACCAAGTAGAACAAAACGACATGCTTGAAACAGCCATGGCTGAGTTGAAGCAGCAAGAAACCATTTACCAACCGACTGCATTTTGGGCTGCAGCCAGTGAGCGCATTGCCCAAGATTTCAAAACATTTGGGGTGAGTAATTTCAGAAAAATACCCACGGCCACGAGTTATTTTGTGCCCAATTACAGCGGACCTGCCAGTGGTTTGAACCATGCACAGTCGGCTTTATTGACACAGACACTGCATGACAACCACCCGCAAGCCCACAAAGCACAACAAGCTTGGCATCATTTTGTGTCCGGTAAACAAGCTGCTTTGGCTGACTACCGAGTGCTGCTCTCCGGGGATGAGACTTCACAACTGCCTCAATTGCAAAAATTCAGTGAGAGTGAATACGGACAACCCGTCGAACAATTTGTTTGGAACGGGCAGCGTTTCAGCAGGTCTTCTCTCAACTACTTGTTGGGCCTGTGTTTTTTGAAACAGCACCTGGGTGAAGACATTCCACAGACTGTGTTGGAGATTGGTGGTGGATTTGGCACCTTGGGTGAAATATGGTCACAGTCAGAGATCCCCGATTGGAAATACATCGATATTGACATTCCTCCCACCCAATTTGCAGCTGACCAGTATTTGAAAGCTGTGCTGGGTGAAGACCAAGTGACTGGCTTTGACCAAGTGCCCAAGCACCAACCAATCCAAATCAGTGATCTCAAACCAGCGTCTGTGTTGTGCTCATGGCAAATAGCGCAATTGCAAGGTGAGGTTGACTTGTTTGTCAACTTCATTTCATTTCAAGAAATGGAGCCCGATGTGGTGACCAATTACTTGGGACATGTGAACCGATTGAAAGCACGGTGGGTGTTGCTGCGCAATATGCGTGAAGGAAAACAAGTGCAAAAAGAGGGGCATGTGGGTGTCAAGACCCCGATCAAGTCCGACGACTATGTCCGCATGTTGGGCCAATACCAATTGGTCGACAGCAATGTTCATCCCTTCGGTTATGAAACAGTCGACGGCTACCACTCAGAGTTGCTCTTGTTCAAAAGAGTGTGATGACATGAATCTGGCCGTCATTCCAGCTCGAGGGGGGAGCCAACGAATACCGCGGAAAAACATCCGTGAGTTCGCTGGACATCCCATCATCCATTGGTCTATCAACGCCGCCCTTGAAAGCGGCTTGTTTGACCAGGTGGTGGTGAGCACTGATGACGAGGAGATTGCTGCAATCGCACAGCAGTCGGGGGCTTCTGTTCCATTTCTGCGGCCAACCCATTTGGCTGATGATTTCACCCCGACCAGGCAAGTGGTGAATCACGCCATTGAACAATGTGAACATGCATGGGGTAGGTTTGAAAAAGTATGCTGCATTTATGCAACCGCACCCATGATCGAATCATCCGATTTGATTGCTGCGCATGCGCAATTGAATGAGACGGCATGCCAATTTGTTTTTTCAGCTGTTCAATTTGAATTCCCCATCCAAAGAGCATTCAGCCTGAACCAGTTGAGAGAGCCAGACATGGTGCAACCCGAGCACCGGTTCACGCGATCCCAAGACTTGGAACCCATGTACCACGATGCAGCGCAGTTTTACTGGGGACTGCGTGATGCTTTCATGGCGGGTGAATACATGTTTGCGCCAAATTCAAAAGCCTATGTGTTGCCCGGCACGCAAGTGCGCGACTTGGACACGGAGGATGATTGGCAGATTGCGACAGCGCTTTGGCATGCCAAAAACACGCGCCAGGGAGTTGACAAATGATTGTCTTTCGGTGCGACGCCAGTGATCAATGGGGCATGGGCAACTTGATGCGTTGTCGTGCATTGGCCGCAGCATTGAAGACCGAAGGTTTTCAATTGGCCATGGTGGGACCCGATGCCCAGTTGCAGCAACCTGGTGACGTTGATTTGTTCAATGAATGGATCGCGCTGCCCTGGCAAGCGATGAGCGTTGACGATGCCAAACAACTGGTTGAGATAGCTCAACAATTGCATGCCGTGGGACTGGTGATTGATGACCCACGTGCAGATGAGGAATTTCAGCAATGCTTACAGGCATCGAACATCCCATGGCTTCAATTCGATGGCACAGCCTCCAAACCTCTTTGGGCTGATTGGGTGCTCAATGCATTGCCCAATGCAGAACAAAGAGCCTATGACAAGGTGTTGCGAAACAAAAAAGCACAGCTGTTTTTGGGACCAACTTATGCCGTTTTAAGGCCTGAATTCAAGCGCACGCCCAAGACCCAACGTCAATCGACCAGTACCCATGTTTTCATGACATTTGGTGGTGGAGATGATCGTGGTGCGGTTGCTTGGTGCATCAACAGTTTGCAACCCTTGCTCACAAAAGGCTTGCGCATCCACATCATCAGTGGAGCGGCCAATGTTCGCAATGCCAGCAATCTGGCGTTGATACAAACCGTTGCGCCTGAACAAATTGAATACGCCGTTCAACCTCCAGCACCCTGGGACATCATGTCCAAGTGCGATCTCGCTGTGATGGCGAGTGGAACCACGGTGCATGAAGTGAATTACTTCCAACTGCCCATGGTGCTGATGTCCTTGGTTGATAACCAACATGCACCTGGACAGGCATGGGCCAAGGCTGTTGGCGCTGACTATTTGGGCGATTGGCGCACGGTCAGTTCGGCCGTGTTGCTTGAGGCGGTCGAACAGGCTATTCAACACATTCAGGTGACAACCACACCAGCGTTGGTGGACGGTTGGGGCGCAGCAAGAATCGCACAAGCACTGAGCCAGCAACTCAAGACAAACACAATGGGAGTGGCCTATGCCAATTGAATATTCAACCGAAACCCAAAGCAATTCGTTTGGTTACCAAGAATTGCGATTCAAACCCGCCAAGGATGAGTTGAAGGCGTATTACGAAGAGCGCTATTACCAAGACGAAATTCGCACCCATCGACCAAGCTACAGCGACGCTGAGTTGCTGTACAGACACAACAAATGCGCCCAAAAAGCCCTGTTGGTGAATCGACTGTGGGGCAACAACAAACCAGAAACGCCTCGTTTGTTGGACATTGGTGCAGGTGAGGGGTTTGTGATGAACTACTTCAGCCGTGTTGGGTATGAAGTGCATGGGATTGATTTCAGTGACCATGGCTGTCGCAATCACCATCCCCATTTGTTGAATGCGCTGCGAACAGGCGACATTGAAGAAGTTGTTGAGCAAATGATGTTCAACGATCTGCGTTTTGATTTGATCATCCTTGACAACGTTTTGGAGCATTTACTGGATGCAGCAGCAGTTTTAAAAAACGTTTCTCGACTGCTGAGCGCCAAAGGTTTGCTCATCGTGGAAGTGCCCAATGATTTTTCATTTGTACAAAATCATTTGCTGTCGCAGAAAAAAATTGCCCAGCCATTTTGGGTGGCCAGTCCAGATCACATTTCGTATTTCAATGCAGAGGGGTTAAACCAACTGCTGTCTCATTGTGGCTTCACCAATTTGGACGTGTTGGGCGACTTTCCAATTGATTTGTTTTTATTCAATGAGAAAACAAATTATGTGAATGACAAACAAGTTGGAAAGTCCTGCCATCAGGCCAGGATCGACATTGAAAATTTACTGCATCAACAAAACCCAGAAGCGACTTTGGACATGTTTTCGTCCATGGGTAAGTTAGGCCTGGGTCGTCAAATTGTGGGTGTTTACACATTGACCCAAGCCATTGACGGTTAAAGATTGAAGGAATCGACATGAACGCATTATTCAAACACTTGCAAATCCATCAAAGACCTGTCAAGCCTCGCCTGACTGGCTGGACCATGGTGCTGGACAAATCATTGGGCTTGCACGGTGCTCAGGATTTAGTCGACACAGCTGGTGACTACATTGATGTTGTCAAGCTGGGCTGGGGTTCCAGCGCTTTGTACCCGCAGTCTGTTCTTGAAAAGAAAATTCAGATCTACAAAAGCAAAAACATTCGTGTGTGCGCTGGTGGTACTTTTTTAGAGTATGCCCATGACCGGGTTGACCTGGACTCCATGCTGGACATGTTGCGGGACACAGGTTTTGATGCAGTTGAAATTTCAGACGGCATTCATCCCAATTTGTCGCGAGCCGAGAAGCTCAAGATGATTGAGACCGCTGTGGCCAAAGGTTTTGAGGTGGTCTCTGAAGTGGGCAAAAAACTCGCACAAGAAGACTTGAGCATTGACAACCGTCGCCGCATTCAAGAAATCAGGGAAGATCTGGCAGCAGGCGCTCAAAAAGTCATCATTGAAGCCAGAGAGTCAGGCACAGTCGGCATTTTCAGAGCCAATGGTGAAATCAATGCTGAGCTGGCTTACGAACTTTTCCAAAATGTCGATCCAGATTTGCTCATATGGGAAGCGCCTGAAAAAAATCAACAAGCCTGGATGCTCAAGCAATTGGGTGCGCATGTGTCGATTGGCAATGTGGCGCCTCACGATGTGGTGAGTTTGGAGTCCATGCGCTATGGGTTGCGTGGTGATACCTTCCGTGACCACTGCAAAGGAACCCGCCGTGTTTACCTTGAGCTGGGCGTGGCAGGTGCCATGCGGGCTAAACAACGCGGTGACTTGGTGGTGGTGGTGGACGCCATTCGTGCCAGCACCACCATCATTCGCTGTTTAGAACTGGGTGCGCGTGAAGTGATCCCTGTTGTCAGCGCAGGCGAACTGCGAGGTGAAGTCACCATCGGTGAGCGTGGTGGTAGCAAGTTGCCATTTGCCGACTTTGACAACAGTCCTTTGGGCTTGGTGGGTTCTGCCATTCGGCACAAATCAGTGGTCATTACCACCACCAATGGCACCGAATGTATCCAGGCGGCCAAGGGTGATGCCAACATCGTGCTCATTGGCAGCATGACCAATGCCACTGTCGTGGCTGAAGCCGCTGTGGCCTGGGCCACTTCACAAGGTTGTGGCATCAGCCTGGTGGCCGCTGGTCGCAACAACCAGCCTGCTATTGAAGACCGCAGTGTGGTGACCCAAATCATGCAAGCCATGGGGGTGGTGTCGCCCAGAGGAACCTTAGAACCTCATTTCAGTGACAACCATGTCAATGATTTCTTAGAAAGTGAGAGTGGGGCCAACTTGGTTCAATTGGGCAGCCGAGATGATGTGGTGTATTGCGCGCAAAAAGACATCAGCAGTGTGGTCCCTATTTTTGATGGTGGAAAGATCACCGCTGTTCAATTGATGAAAGCTGCCGCATGAAGCGTTTATTGATCATCGGTGCCGGCACAGAGCAAGTGGTGGCCATTCAGATGGCTCGGTCCATGGGGATTGAAGTGGTTGTCACCGACTTGAATGCGGCTGCACCAGGCATGGCGATGGCCCATCATGCAGAGACAGTCAGCACCAGCGATGTGCAGGGCAACTTGCGAGTAGCCAAGCAATACAAAGTGAACGGCGTGATGACCCTCAGCTCAGAGACCGCCGTTCCTGTGGTGGCACACATTGCTGAAACCATGGGTTTACCGGGTTTCAGTGTGGACACGGCTTACTGGGCTACCAACAAAAATGCCATGCGCGAGCGTTTTGCCTTGTTTGGCGTCCCCACGCCTGCGTCGCTCAACGTCTCCTCCTTGATGGCTGCTGTTGACTTTGTTCAGCGTCATTCATTGCCCGTGGTGATCAAGCCCAGCAACAGTTCAGGTCAGCGCGGCACGCACAAGATTGAACAAGCTGATCAGTTGTCCTCAGCACTCGAAGATGCACTTCGGTATTCAACCGATGGTCAGGCCATCATTGAAAAGTTTCACGAAGGACCTGAAATCAATGTCACGGCGGCAGTGCAGGACGGCGTGATTCACTGGCTGTCTTTTTCAGATCGCATCACTGCTGCAGCGCCTCATTTTGGTATTGCACTTGAGCATCGCTCACCAAGTTTTATCGGAGCTCAGGCATTGGCTTCTGTGCGCGAGGCTTCTGAACGCGCTATTCGTGCGGTTGAGCTTCAAAATGGCATTGCCTATCCCCAAGTGCTTTGGACTGCTGAAGGCCCCAAAGTGTTGGAAATCGCTGTTCGCATTCCTGGGGGCTATATGTCCGATGTGGCCTTGCACAGCAGCGGTGTGGACATGGTCGAATTCAGCATCAGGCAAGCATTGGGTGAAATCGATCCCTTGGGTGCCTGCAAACAACATGCAGTCAAACAGGCTTTGTCGGTGCGCTTTGTCACCAGCTTGGACATCACCAACACCGAGGCCCCGATCCACCATATTGCAGGGCTGACGCAAGCTGCGCAAATGCCTGGTGTGGAATGGGTGCGTTGCAACCTGAAACCATCAGACTGCGTACCGACATTGACCCATTCAGGCGGGCGTTTCGGTGCAGTATTGGCTTTTGGACCCACAGCGCAGGATGCTGCCCAGCGCTCCTTGGCTGCCGTGCAGCAAATTCGTTTTGAATTCGAAGCCTTGCAGACCAGCACCATCGATTGACCGCCATGATTCAAATTGCACATTCAGACATTGGGTCGCACCGACGACCATTCATCATCGCGGAGATGTCGGGCAACCATAACCAGTCGCTTGACCGCGCATTGGCATTGGTCGACGCTGCTGCTGATGCTGGTGTGGATGCGGTGAAGTTACAAACCTTCACTGCAGACACCATGACGCTGGCGAGCAGCAATCCTGAATTCACCATTCAAAACCAATCGTCTTTGTGGAAAGGGCAATCGCTGCACAAGCTGTATCAGATGGCGTACACCCCATGGGAGTGGCATGCCGACATCATGGCGCGTGCAAAGCAGCGTGGTTTGGTCTGTTTCAGCTCTCCATTTGATGCCACTGCGGTTGATTTTCTGGAAACTTTGAATGTTCCCGCCTACAAGATTGCTTCTTTTGAATGCATCGATCTGCCCTTGATCCGTCGAGTGGCGCAAACGGGCAAACCCATGATCATTTCCACAGGCATGGCGTCCATTGCAGAAATTGCCCAGGCGGTGGACACGGCCAAGCAAAACGGTTGTCAAGAGTTGGTGCTCCTCAAATGCACCAGCACCTATCCCGCATCACCAGAAAACACCCACCTGCGCACCATTCCCCACATGCGAGATTTGTTTGGTTGCCCTGTGGGTCTGTCAGACCACACCATGGGCATTGGCGCTTCCGTGGCTGCGACCGCCTTGGGTGCTGTGGTGATTGAAAAACACTTCACCCTTCGACGGTCTGATGGTGGTGTGGATGCTGCTTTTTCTTTGGAGCCAGAAGAACTCACCAGTTTGGTGGTTGAAACCGAAAGAGCATGGCAAGCCATGGGTTCCATTCATTATGGTCACACCGAGGCGGAGGTACACGCTCGTACCCGGCGACGCTCCTTGTATGTGGTGGCTGATTTGAAGGCAGGTGACGTGCTGACGAAAGACAATATCCGAGCCATTCGTCCGGGTCTTGGCATGCAGCCGCAATTTTTGGACATCGTGCTGGGCATGCGTGTCACCCAAAATGTTTCAACGGGAACGCCCCTCAGTTGGGATCATTTGAAACAAAAATCTCCCGAAAAACCCTAAAGAAAGCAACGCCAAGGTCGATCATGCAGCACACGATCTTGAACGAAGTTGTTTCACATTCAGATCGGCACTTGAAGGACTGTTTGTTGATGTAGCAAATATGGATTGAATGAGCAGAAAAGTAAATATTAATTAGTTAATTTACGAATCACTTCAGCGATTTTTTAATTTTTTTAAAAATTTCGCTCAAGTATCGCGCCTAAAGGTCGATTACCGATGACTACACCTTAATTTCAAGAGGTGGCTGGAGCTTTGTCATGGCAATCGATTTCACATCAGTCAAGTTAGTAGACCTTAAAAAATATTCTTTCTCTACGGTGACCGCCACTGAGATTGCTGATATCACTTCTGCCCAAATCAAGGTACTGTCTACTGCGCAAGTGGCTGCAATCACCTCTGAAGCTGTTGCCGCCATTGAATCGTCGGCGCTTCAAGGATTAAGCGTTGACCAGATGTTTGCGCTGATTGAGGCGCAAATCCAAGCGCTAGACCCCGATACGCAATTCGCCACATTAGGGACCACCCAGGTCAAGGCCTTGAGCTCAGCCCAAATGGCCATGCTCAGCACGGAGCAAATCGCTGCGCTGACAACCACCCAAGCCAAAGTATTGACGGCTAACCAGGTTGCAGGTTTAGACACAGAACAAATCCAAGCCATCGAAACTGAAGACTTGGCGGCTCTGTCGGCTGTTGCGGTCAAGGGATTGACAACCGCGCAAATGGAAGCGCTGACAACAGACCAAGTTGCATCATTGACAACTGTCCAGTTGGGTGCTTTGACGTCAAAGCAAATTGGCGCTATTGAAACCGAAGATTTAATCGAATTAAGTACCGCACAACTGCGTGCAATCAGCAACACAGCCATCACAGGTTTAACCACTGAGCAAGTGGCCAGTTTGGCAACCGATCAAGTGGCGGCGCTGACAGTGCTGCAACTCAAAGGGCTGACAACGGTCCAAATTTCTGCACTCACCAGTGATCAAGTTCAATCGCTGGGTACCTTGCAGATTGCTGCTCTCAGCTCCGCGCAAATAGGTGCGATGGACAGCGAAGACATCGCTGCCATGAGCACAGCGCAGGTAAAGGCGATCAACAACACAGCCGTGGTTGGTCTGACCACGGAGCAGATCGCAGGCATGGGCACGGATCAAATCAGTGCGCTGACTTCCGGTCAAGTGAAATTATTGTCAACCAAGCAAGTTGAGGCACTGACGACCGAACAAGCTGCGGCATTGACATCCGCACAGGCGGCCAGTTTGTCAGCGACTCAGTTGGCCAACATGGAATCGGAAGATGTGGCCGCCCTGTCGTCAGCCAGCCTGAACGCACTGAGTGCGGTGCAGGTGAAAGCCTTGACCACCGAGCAAATCAAAGGTTTGAGTACAGACCAAATCGACACTTTAGGCACAGCACAGCTGGCCGCTATGACGTCTGCACAAGTGGCCGCCATTGCAACCGATGATTTGGTGTTGCTCGATTCCAAGCAAATTCGCGCCTTGAGCAATACCGGCATCACGGGCTTGACCACCGAGCAAATTGAACAAATGGGCACCGAGCAGGTCGCATCGTTGACTTCAGCGCAAGTCAAGGCGCTGACCACAGTCCAAATTGCGTCTTTGACATCTGATCAATTGGATGCCATGGGCACAGCCCAAATTGCGTCCCTGACCTCCGCACAGGTGAACGCACTCGACTCAGAAGATGTTGCCGTTTTAGATTCGGCGCAAATTCGTGCGATCAGCAATACAGGCATAACAGGTCTGTCGTCTGAGCAAATTGCTGCTATGGACACTGATCAAATCGTCGCGCTGACTTCGGCGCAAATCAAACTCTTGACAACTGATCAAACGGCAGGAATTTCAACCGAGGACATGTCAGTCTTGACCTCGGCTCAAGCGCCAGGAATCACGCTGACACAACTGGCATCCATTTCGACAGATTTCATTGGACACCTTTCAACAGCCGCATTAAACGCCTTGAACGTGGTTCAAATCAAGGCCTTGAGCACCGATCAGATCGCCAACCTGAGCACTGAACAAGTGGATGTCATTGGCTCAGCCCAATTGGCATCCTTGACATCAGCGCAATTGGGTGCAATGTCGACCGATAACCTTGTCTTGTTGGACTCTAAGCAAATCCGTTCGTTGACCAACACCGCGGTTGCTGGTTTGTCCACAGATCAAGTGGCTGCCATGGGCAGTGAGCAAATTGCGGCATTGACAACAGCTCAAATCAAAGCCTTGTCATCCAGCCAGGTCACTGCATTGACGACCGAGCAAGTTGAAGCCATGGGCACATCGCAAGTGGCCGCCATGATGTCGGCGCAAATCGCTGCGATGGACTCAGAAGATATTCTTGCCATGAATTCAGCGCAAATTCGCGCTTTAAGCAATGCAGGCTTGGCAGGTTTGACCACCGAGCAAATCGGCGGCATGGGTACCGAGGAAATCTTGGCCTTGAGTGCTGCCCAACTGAAAGTTTTGTCAACTGACCAAGTGGCCGCTATCACTTCGGAACAAGCCGCGGTCTTGACGTCTGCCCAAGCGGCTGGACTGTCTCCCACGCAAATGGCTGCGCTGCAGTCGGATGCCGTCGCAGCATTGACAACATCGGCGTTGAATGCGCTGAGTGCTCTGCAAGTCAAAGCATTGACCACGGAGCAAATTGATGCGCTCACCACGGAACAGTTTGACGGTTTGAGCAATGTGGTGCTGGCATATGTGACATCCGCACAAATGGCGGCATTCAGCAGCGATGACTTGGCCGTGTTGGATTCAAAACAAATTCGAGCCTTGTCCAACAACGCTTTGACGGGTTTGACAACAGACCAGATTGAAACCTTGGGCACAGCGCAGATGAGCTATCTGACGTCGACCCAGCTCAAAGCCTTGTCAACAGACCAAATCGAGGCACTGACCACTGAATTGGCAAGTGCTTTGATTTCCTCGCAAATCAGCGGTCTGAGCACGACCCAGTTGGCAGCCATGGAAACCGAGGACTTTGCCGCCTTGACCAGTGCTGCTGTCAATGCGCTGAGCGCAGTGCAAGTGAAATCCTTGTCGACCGACCTGATTGCTGCATTGAGCACCGATCAAGCAGATGGTTTGAGCAACACGGTCATTGGTGCCTTGAGCTCTGCCCAATTGGCAGAAATGGAAACCGACGATTTGCTGCAACTCAACTCTGCGCAGATCAAAGCCATCAGCGCATCGGCCATAGCCGGCCTGTCAACCGATCAACTCAATGCGCTGTCTACGGATCAAATCGCGGCATTGTCGTCCGCTCAAATCAGGGCATTGACCACAGAGCAAATTGCTGGATTGACCACTGAGCAGTTTGACGTATTGACCTCTGTTCAGATAGCTTCGTTGACCTCTGCACAGTTGGCTGTGGTGGATACCGAAGACTTGGCCATTTTGGACTCCAAGCAAGTGCGTTCCATCACCAATGCAGCCCTGGCTGGTTTGACGACCGATCAGTTGGGAACCTTGGGAACAGATCAAGTCCTGGCCTTGACTTCTGGTCAATTGAAGGTCTTGTCAACTGAACAAGTTGCAGCGCTTTCAACCGACGCTATCGCGACACTGACATCGTCACAAACAGTTGGGTTGACCACTGCCCAAATGGTGGCTTTGGATGATGCGGTTGCCAACCTGTCAACCGCCGCTTTGAACGTGCTGAGTGAGTCTCAAGTCCGCGCTTTGACCACAGACCAAATCGTTGCGCTTGGCACTGACCAGTTTGATGGCTTGGGCAGCATTCAGATCGCGTTGATGACCTCAGCGCAACTTGCTGTGATCGAAACTGAGGACTTGGCGCAACTCAATTCCGCTCAAATTCGAGGCATGGCACTCAGTGCCGTCCCCGGTTTGACGACCGATCAAATAGCATCATTGAGCACTGATCAAATTCTGGCTTTGACCAGTACGCAACTCAAAGCTTTGACAACCGATCAAGTTGCGGCTTTGACCTCAGAGCAATTTGATGCCATGACTTCAGCGCAAGTGGGCGCATTGACCTCAGCTCAGTTGGCTGTGGTGGATTCGGAAGACTTGTTGGTTTTGGACAGTCGTCAACTGCGCGGTATCAGCAACACGGCCCTGGCAGGCTTGACCACAGACCAAGTGTCACAACTGGGTTCTGACCAAATTGCTGCATTGACCTCGGTTCAAATCAATGCCTTGTCGACCGCGCAAGTGGCTGCATTGACCTCAGAGCAAGCCGGTGCAATCTTGTCGTCTCAAGTCTTAGGCCTGTCTTCCAAGCAAATCGCTGCGATGGACACTGAAGACGTGGCTGCCTTGAGCACGGCGGCAATCAATGCACTGTCTGCATTGCAAGTCAAAGGCTTGTCGACAGATCAAATCATTGCCCTGAGCACGGAGCAGGCAGCGAACATGGCCGCCAGTGTGGCCAGCGCCATGACCACAGCACAGCTTGCTGCATTGGCGACGGATGATGTGGAACAACTCAGCAGCGCAGCGCTGAATGCCTTGACCAGTTCGCAAATTTCCTCATTCACGACTGAGCAAATTGGTGCCATCACGACTGAGCAATGGAGCCAGTTAGGCACCCGGCAAATTGCCAACATGACCACTGCACAAGTCGAGGTGTGGGGTACTGAAGATATTGAGGCTTTCAGTTCTTCTCAATTGAGTGGCCTGAAGACTGCCCAAATCGCGGCCATGACCACCGATCAAATTGGCGCACTCAACTCGTCGCAAGCCAATGGCTTGACCAGCGCTCAGATGGCAGCCTTGACCACGGACCAAGTTCAATCGCTGGCCTCTGAAGTCATCGCCAATTTGACGACGATTGCTTTTGGCTCCTTAAGCTCCTCCCAAATTGCCTCTTTGACCACTGAACAAATTGGTGCATTGAACACCAAGCAAGTGGCCAATATGAAGTCGTCACAAATTGCGGGTCTGTCTTCTGAGCAAATTGCGGCATTGTCTTCTGAGCACATCAGCGCTTTGGGTAGCTCGCAAACAGCCGGCCTGACCACCGCCCAAATTGTGGGGTTGGCAACCGACTCGTTGCAACAGCTCAACACAGCTGCTGTGGCGGGTCTGTCCACTGCGCAACTGGCCGCTTTAGAGACAGACCAGTTCGCTGCATTGACCACAGCCCAAATCAAGGCGTTGAAGACAGGTCAAATGTCTGGTTTAACCACTGACCAAGTGGATGCACTGACCACAGAGCAAGCAGCCATTTTGACCAGCGCTCAGCTCAATGCCATGACCACCGCCCAAGCGGCTGCATTGGCCTCTGACGATGTGGCGCAATTAACCACTGCGGCCATCAGTGGCATGGGAACCAAGCAGCTTGCAGCACTGTCGACCAGTGCAATCGCAGAGCTGACCACTGCACAAGTGTCGGCACTGAAAGCCACCCAAGTCCTGGGTTTGACGTCCGAGCAAATCTCAGCGATTGAAACCGAAGATTTGGTTGAAATGTCATCTGCACAGATAGCAGCTTTGACGACTGCGCAAATTGCAGGTCTGACCACAGAGCAAATCGCGAACCTGACAACAGCGCAAGTCAATTATTTGAGTCGTCTGCAATTGATGGCTTTCTCGGATGACCAAGTCATTGCACTGACAACCGATCAAGCCGCTGCCATGGGAACACTCCAAGCAGCAGCCTTCACGACGGCACAAATGACTGTGCTGGAGACAGAGGACTTGGCAGCCTTCAGTGCGTCAGCGATTGCTGCCATGACCACGGCTCAGATCAGCTCGCTTTCGTCTGACACAGGTGCTCAGGTACAAGCATTGAGAACCGATCAAATCAATGCCTTGACCACGGCACAAGTGGCTAAGTTGTCGGTGGAACAAGTTGCTGCCTTGACAACCGAGCAAGCTGCCAATATCGGCACCTTGCAAGTCGCAGCCTTGACTACCGCAGGCGTTATGGCGCTGGAAACCGAAGATTTGGCGGCCATGAGCACCAAAGCCATTGCGGCCATGACAACCAAGCAAATCAGTGTCTTGACCACTGATGCCGGTCAAATTGCAGCACTGCGTACCGACCAAATTGCCAAGCTCACCACTGCACAAGTGGCTGCGTTGACGACAGCACAGATTGCAGCTATCGAAACTGAGGATTTGGTTGAACTCAACAGCGCCCAAATCAAAGCCCTGACCACTGCGCAAATCACGGCTCTGACAACAGATGGCGGACAAATTGCAGCTTTGACAACAGACCAAATCAATGTCATGTCAACAGCGCAAGTGGCGAAGCTGTCGGCTGAGCAAGTGATAGCGTTGACAACCGAACAAGCCGCCAACATGGGTTCCTTGCAGGTTGCAGCCCTCAGTTCTGCGGTGATCAGCTCTTTAGAGACTGAGGACTTGGTTCAATTCAGCACGCAAGCGGTTGCAGCCATGACCAGTAAGCAAGTGGCTTCTTTGAGTGCAGACCAAGTGGCTGCGCTCAGCAGCGAACAGTTCAAGGTATTGACCTCTTCGCAGATTGCAGCCATGGATTCTGAGCAGTTGGTGGCTATGACCACTGAGCAAGCCTCGGTGTTGACCACCAAGCAAATTGCGGGACTCGACACCGACCAGATAGCAGCTTTGGCGACCGATGATGTGGCTGCCCTGAGTACGGCTGTGATAGCGGGCTTGAGCACCGCACAAGTGGCAGCCCTGGGTACCGATCAAATCGCAGCTTTGAGCAGCGATCAGTTCAAGGTCTTGACCTCGACACAGATCGCAGCCATGGATACCGACCAGTTGGCTACATTGACCACCGAGCAAGCTTCTTTGCTCAGCACCAAGCAAGTGGGCGGTTTGACGACAGCAACCATTGGTGGCTTGGCGACCGATGATGTGGCAGCCTTGTCCACCGATGTGATCAAAGCCTTGAGCTCTGCACAAGTGGCCCAGTTGAGCACGGATCAACTCATTGCGTTGACAACAGAGCAAGCTTCTGAGTTGACCACCAAGCAAATTTCTGGACTCGACACCGACCAGATAGCCGCTTTGGCGACCGATGATGTGGCCGCATTGAGCACAGCAGCGATTGTGGGCTTGAGTACCGCACAAGTGGCTGCCTTGGGTACTGATCAAGTTGCGGCTTTGAGCAGCGATCAGTTCCAGGTCTTGACCTCGACGCAGATTGCAGCCATGGATACCGATCAGCTGGTGGCTTTGACCACTGAGCAAGCTTCTTTGCTCAGCACCAAACAAGTGCCTGGTTTGACCACCGCAACCATTGGTGGCTTGGCCACCGATGATGTGGCGGCTTTGTCCACCGATGTGATCAAAGCCTTGAGCTCTGCACAAGTGGCTCAGTTGAGCACGGATCAACTCGTTGCATTGACAACAGAGCAAGCTGCAGAGTTGACCACCAAGCAAATTGCGGGACTCGATACCGAGCAAGTCGCGGCTCTGTCGACCGATGACTTGGCGGCATTGAGCACAGCGGCTGTCGTGGGCTTGAGCACTGCACAGGTGGCAGCCTTGGGCACCGATCAAATCGCAGCTTTGAGCAGCGATCAGTTCAAGGTCTTGACTTCGGCACAGATCGCAGCCATGGATACCGATCAGCTGGTGGCTCTGACCACTGAGCAAGCTTCTTTGCTCAGTACCAAGCAAGTGGGCGGTTTGACCACGGCAACCATTGATGGTTTGGCGACCGATGATGTGGCGGCTTTGTCCACCGATGTGATCAAAGCCTTGAGCTCTGCACAAGTGGCCCAGTTGAGTACCGAGCAGATCGTTGCTTTGACCACCGAGCAAGCTGCTGTGTTGACGTCCAAGCAAATTGCTGGACTTGACTCTGAACAATTGGCCGCTTTGGCAACGGATGACTTGGCTGAACTCAGCACTGCGGCGATCGTTGCCCTGACATCCACACAGTTGAATGGTTTGGGAACAGACCAAGTTGCAGCACTGACCAGCGAGCAGTTTGAAGCTTTGACCTCGGCACAGCTGAAGAGCTTGAATGACACGCAAGTGGCTGCATTCACCACCGAGCAAGCCTCTGTGTTGACCACCAAGCAAGTGGCAGGTCTGGCGACAGATACCATTGACTCACTGGGTACTGACGCTTTGGCTGCCTTGTCGACCGATGCCATCAAAGCTTTGAGCTCAACACAGTTGTCCAACTTGAGCACAGACCAAGTCATTGCATTGACAACCGATCAAGCAGCTGTGTTGACCTCTAAGCAAATTGCAGGACTTGACTCTGAACAAGTGGCTGCATTGGCCACAGATGATTTGGCAGCACTCAGCACTGCGGCGATCGTTGCCTTGACATCCACACAGTTGAATGGTTTGGGAACAGACCAGGTTGCAGCACTCAGCAGTGACCAGTTTGAAGCTTTGACCTCGGCACAGCTGAAGAGTTTGGATGACACACAAGTAGCTGCATTCACCACCGAACAAGCCTCTGTGTTGACCACCAAGCAAGTGGCAGGTCTGGCGACAGACACCATTGACTCACTGGGTACCGATGCGTTGGCTGCCTTGTCGACCGATGCCATCAAAGCCTTGAGCTCGTTGCAGGTGGCTCAGTTGAGCACGGATCAAATCATTGCGTTGACTACTGATCAAGCGGGTGTGTTGACCACCAAGCAGATCGCAGGTCTCGACTCTGACCAAGTGGCTGCATTGGCCACCGATGACTTGGCTGAACTCAGCACAGCGGCGATAGCTGGTTTGACAACCACTCAATTGGCTGGCCTGAGCACAGACCAAATGGTGGTCTTGGACAGTGACCAGTTCCAAGCATTGACCTCGGCACAAATTGCTGGATTCAGCACCGAACAGTTGGATGCTTTGACCACCGATCAAGCATCGGCGCTGACCACCAAGCAAGTGGCTGGTTTGACAACAGCCATCATTTCAGCCTTGGCAACGGATGACTTGGTTGAGTTGTCGACCGATGTGATCAAAGCGTTGAGCTCGTCGCAACTGTCGAAGTTGACCACGGACCAAATCATTGCGTTGACAACAGATCAGGCAGCGGTGTTGACATCCAAGCAAATCGTTGGCTTTGATACCGAACAGATCGCGGCTTTGGCGACCGATGACTTGGCTGAACTGAGCACATCAGCGGTTCGGGGCTTGACCTCAGCACAGGTTGGCGCATTGACAACCGATCAGATTGTCAATTTGTCAACTGAGCAGACCTCGGTCATGACCTCTGGCCAAGTCAAAGGTCTGACCTCTGAGCAGATTGCAGTGCTCGAGACGGAAGACTTCAAAGCCTTACTGGCTTCAACCCTCAAGGGTTTGAGCACTGAGGCGATGGGAAGCTTGACGTCTGACCAGTTGGCTGCTTTGTCAAACTCACAACTGTCCGCTTTCACGGATTCACAAGTTGCAGTGTTGACAACAGACCAGACAGCAGGCCTGACCACAGATCAATTGCCCTTGTTGTAATTCGCCAGGATAGCGAACTGTTTCACCAAACCCCCGCGTGAATCACATCACGCGGGGGTGTCCTTTGGATGATTTGCCTTTGAATACTTAAGAAGTATTCAAGTTTGAGTTTGCGGTGTCGATTCTGCATGACGATGCAAGTTAACACCGCTCCCGCTGGTTCCATGTTTCACGTTGCCCAGGGCTCTGGCCCGGTCAATGTGGCCACGGCATTGGCATTGGTGAGCCGTTACCCCAAAACCAAACTGGCGATATCAGACACCAGCGCCAATATTGCAAAAAACTTAGACAACTTGCAAAAGCTGGTCAATAACGTCAGTGGCGTCACACTGACCGATATTGCCAACCCCATCACCTTATCTGCGACGCAACTGAAGCGAAACAGTGCCATCTTGGCCAAGGTCAGTGGAAATTACAAACTGAATGTGAACGAGGTCACCGCTGCCAACGCTGCGACTGTGGCGGCCAAAACCAATGTGGCCAAAATTTGGGTGAGTGACACCAGCAATGCGATTGCGGACAACCTGACAGCGCTGAGCAGCAACGCCAAATTGCAAACCATCACCCAAAAGGGAACGATCAAAGCATTGGCGTTGACGGCTGCAGAATTCAGTGCCAACACCGCTGGCTTGGCCAAAATCAGTGGCGGCTATACCCTGGACGTCAGTGGCGCCAATGTGACCCAAGCTTTGTCTTACACCAGCAATGACAAAGTCAAATCCGTATCCATCTTGGACTCCAGTGCCAATGTCGCTGATCAATTGGACAACTTGAAAGAGCTGGGTTTGCGTATCAAAGAAATCCGCACCAGTGAAAACACGGCCATGGTGGTCACGGCTGACCAAGTGAAAAACGATGCCTTGGTGTTGGGCAAGATTTACAGCAATTACCAATTGGCTGTGGTCAATGCCAACAGTTACCACATCAATGCCTTGTCGGCCAATAAAAAAGTCGTGTCGGTGGATATTGTGGACACCGGCGCCAATGTGGTGAAGAACTTGGCGCTTTATAAAAAACTCGGCACTGACCTCAACTCGATACAAATCAGTGACAGCAGCACACCTTTGGCTATCAGCGCAGACCAATGGGCTTTGAATGAATCCATTGTCGGTAAATTCAACGCGGGTTACTCGCTGGCAGTCAGTGATGTCAGTGCAACCTATGCCCAGGCCATGTTGGCCAACACGGTGGTGTCGTCAATTTCCATCAAAGACAACAGTGCCAATATATCGGCCAATCTAGACAGCCTCAGTGGCAACCTGAGCAAGATCACCTCGATCACCCAAAAAGGCCCTCCCAATGCCCTGGTGATGACTGCGGCCCAATATGCCAGTGATGGCATTGCAGACACCTTGGCCAAAATACAAGGCAACTACAGCTTGACAGTCAATGGTGTGGATGTGACAGCTGCAAAAGCCTTGGCCGATGCCAATGCACGGATTGTGGCCATGACGATCAACGGGTCAGCCAATGACATCAAAACCCATTTGACCGACTTGAATGGGCTGGGGCAAAAGATCGACAGCATTGTGCAAACCGACAGCGGTACAGACATTGCCCTGACTCTTGCGCAATGGCAAAACCAATCGACCGCTTTGGAAAAAGTGGTGGGAGGCTACCGAGCCACCGTCAGTGGAGTCACGGTTACACAAGCTTTGCAGGTCGCAACCGATGCCAGGGTAGGGACCATTCAAATCACCGATACCGGTGCCAACCTGCAAGCACGTTTGGATGAATTGCAAGATTTAGGCGCACAAATCAGCGCCATCACACAAACCGATACAACAGCGCTCACGATCACGGCTGATCAACTTGCTGCCAATGCTTCCGTGCTGGGTAAATTTGGCGAGGGACAACCCAGCTTGATCGTGACCAAAGCAGCCTCGTCGCTGGCCGCATCCCTGTTGACCAATGACAAGGTGGTCGGCATACAGGTTGAAGACAATGGCTACAACATCAGCACCCAGTTGGATGCCTTGGCACTGAATGACAAATTGCAAAGCATCACGCAGATCGGCCCTATGTTGCCTTTGTCTGTGTCGTATGAGCAGGTTGCTGGTGCAGCATCTGCGTTGGCCAAGGTCAAGGGAGGTTACAGCCTTTCAGTGAATGATGTGCCTGCTGGTAGTGCGTCGACATTGGCTGCTAACGCCAGAGTCTCTTCCATGCTTGTCACGGGTGACCATCTCGGCATCACAACCAATCTGGCGAATTTGCATGCTTTGGGTAAAAAAGTAGCGAGCATTCAGCAAAGCAATGCGGGCACCGCTTTGGCGCTGACAGCTGAGCAATGGCAAAACCAAGCTGCCACCTTGAACAAAATCGCCGGTGGCTTCAGCGCGGTGGTCAGCGGCGTGAGTGCTGCCAAAGCCCACATGGTTGCAGCTGACGATCGCGTCAGTGCCATCAGCGTGAAAGACACGGGTGACAATATTGCGAACAACTTGGACATGCTGCAAGCCGTGGGTGCACCCTTGACGCAGATTGAGCAAACCGATGACGCATCCTTGTCCTTGACGGCCAGCCAATGGGCTTTGAACCAAGGTGTGTTGGCCAAGTACAAATCTGGAACTGCCCCCACGGTGGTGGTCAATCAATTGACGGCAGCCAACGCCAAAGGCGTTGCGGATGATCAGCGCGTGACTTTGGTGAGAGTCACCGACAGCACTGCCAATGTGGCTGCCAACATTGTTGATTTGCAAAGCATTGCCAGTTTGTCCACGCCTAAGCTGGGGGCCATCACCTTGCGCGGTACAGAGCCATTGCAAATGAGTTTCCAAAACCGCGCTAGCAGTGGTCTGGCATTGGCCAAAATCAACAGCAACTACACCCTGAGTATCACCGATGCCACCGCAGAACAAGCCATCACTTTGGACAATGAAAACAAGGTGGTGTCTGTCGCTGTGAATGACAGCGCTGCGAACATCAGCAGCAAACTCAACCAGTTGCATGCCATGGGTAATCAATTATTCAGGGTCCAACTCACTGACGCAAGTTCATCTGTGGCATTGACCAGTTTGCAATGGTCTACCAAAACAGCGACCCTGAACAAAATTGAGGGCGGCTATACCGCCTCTGTCAGTGGTGTGGCTGCTGCCAAGGCGTCTGCCGTGTTGGCAGACAGTCACGTGGTGTCTTTGAAGGTCAAAGACACGGTGATGAACATCACCAACCAAATGGCCATGTTGCAAGCTTTGGGATTGCCATTGATTGAAATTGAACAAACTGATGTGGGTCGCGTGACCGTTTCAGCCAACGATTGGTTATCCAACAAAGCAGCCTTGGACAAAGTCAAAACCTCCAGCTTGATCACATCTACCCAAGCCACGGCAGAGTTCAACATCGCCCAAGCCAGTGTGGCTTGGTTGTCTGAATTTGGTTCGGACGCACGTGTCAAAACCGTCTCACTCAAAGACACTGCAGAGAATTTGTCAGCACAATGGGCCGCAGTTCATGCAAGCAGCAAAGTTTCGAGCATTGACGTGTCAAACATCGCCAACGCTTTGAACTTGACGGCTGATGTGATGGGTAGCAGTGCATCTTCATTGGCGAAAATCAATGGAAGCTATTTGATCAATGCCAGCAATGCAAGCATTGCCCAAGCGCAAACACTGCAAAGCAATAACCGTGTTCAAACCATCCATGTGTTGGACACCAGAGCCCAAGTCAACACTGCGTTTGATCAGCTGAATGCCAATTCAAAAATTGCATCGATTCAACTCAGCAACAATGATGCGCCTGTGGTGTTGAGTCAGACCCAAGTGACTGATGGACTGTCAACGATTCAGAAAATCCAAAGTGATTTCAGCTTGGACATCACGGGCGTCAGTGTCGCCAATGCCGTGACCTATGCTTCAACTTTGCCTGTTCACGCGATCAGCCTGGTGGCCACCAGCGATGAATTGGCAACTGCTTGGGACGACTTGTCTGCCATTGAAGCGAAAGTGGGTGGTATTGAAGTGACTGATGGGGCTGATGCATTGATTGAGCTCAGCTTCCCCCAATTCCAAGCCACTGAGAGCTTGCTTGCCAAGATATCAACGTCTTATCAACTCGCCGTAGGCAATGTGTCTGCAGATGCTGCACTCAGCACTTCAGCGACGCAAATCAACAATGCAAGCCCAGTGACTGCCATCACCGTGTCCGATACGGTGAACAATGTGCGCTTGAATCTGGAAAATCTGAAGACTGTGGGTGATGTCTTGAGCATCATCACGGTGACTGACGAAGAGCCCATGACATTGACACAAACTGAATTTGACAACTATTCGTCTGTGTTGGATAAGATCTTGGGCAATATAAGCATTGAAATTGCAGGTTGATATGTCAATTAAAAACAGTATGTACCTTCAGCTGATGAACGAATTGAGGCAAATTTATGGCTCACTCAATATTGTTCAAATTGGTGCTAACGACGGACAAATCAATGACCCTATTTATGAATTTGTCATGGAAAATAAATCCTCGACATCTATTGCCTTGGTAGAGCCACAGTCAACGGTCATTGAGCATTTAAAAAAGAATTATGAACAACATCCGGATGCAACTGTTTATAACCTTGCGGTTGGCAGTCTAGAGTATTTGACACTGTTCAGTGTTAAACCTCAGTATTACGATGTATTCATCAAACGCTATTTACAAAACAGTCCCAGTTACCGTGTGCCCAGCGGTTTCACGTCTTCGATTAAATCCCATGTGGTCAAGCATGTGACCGGCAATTTACCTGAGGGATTAGAGGTGGAGGAAGTGATTGAAGAGATCACGATTCAGTGCATGACATTGACCAAATTGATCAAACACATGCAATGGGACGACAGGAAAATACATATCTTACAAATCGATACCGAAGGTATGGATGATGAGATTATTTATGCAAGTGATATTGGGAGAAATACACCACTGCTGATTAATTTCGAACACATTCACCTGTCTGAGCAAAAAGAAAATGAATTGCACAATCATTTAGCTCAACACGGCTACCATGTTGTGAAATACAGCAACAGCGATACGATTGCCACCAAATTCAAATTAAACTGACAATACATTACCACTGAAGACTCACTATTGAGTTATCAATGTATTCACCAGTTAATTCATTGAAAAAGCCTGTGAGTGAAACTTGTATCTTTTTATCCATGGTGGACAAAGCATGGGTGATGGTTTCCAAGTCGATTGTTTCTGACGCAAAATAAATCAAACTGGCTTTGGCGTTGTTCATTTTTGCAAGCACCGATGGCAGTGTATTGAAAACAGATTGGCTAGACAGATTAAAAATAAACACCATGTCAAAACAGATGTGGTTCGAGTCATTGCCCTGTGTATCAGTCAATTCTAAATTCGATGTATCAGTGATGAATGAATTCGATAGATATATTTGGCATGCTTTCTTAAAGTTATGAATCTCCTCTCTGGTGTATTGAGGAGATTTAGCAGTTATTGTTGAATCAGAAATCACCAAAGCATTGGAGGTTTGGTTCACAAATGACGTGAGCTTAGACTCTAAAAAAGATTCAATATTTCTTCTTGGTGAAAACCTGGAAGTCATGCCAGAGTGGGAAAGATTCAATATCAATGAAAGTGATGAATTTCTTCTGGCATATCTGTTTGAGCGTTGCATATCAGGTGACGAATTGAAATACAACTCCTTTGATTTGCCGGCCTCAGATTGAGGAATGTCGTGTATGTAGCTGTACTTTCGTTCGTCAAAATTGGCAAGCACCCTGGACGAGGAAAAATTTTCTTGAGGGTAAACAAGATCATTGTTCATCTTGGTGCCTTCAAGGTAATCTACCTGTGTTTGCAAAAGTACACGAACAAAATCAAAAGAAAGCTGATCTCGTTTGCTGAAGTTGAGAATATGAGACCACCAAGTCTGACCAAATTTGATAACAGATGGATGGTGATGCTCTCTGAATATCACGGTCGTAGTGCTCAGGGGCGCTACAGATGATAAGTTGATGAATTTCGAATAATGTTCAATTTGATTGAGCAGCGTTTCAGATGATTCATAACCCAGTCCATGAATGGCACATGCTTCCTCAAACAAACTGGATCTACCGGAGTGCAGAAAAAGCTTGAATAAATATTTGTTCTTGGTTTCCAGATCTGATAATCTGGGTAATCTTTTCAGCTTGACGATATTATCTATCCATAAGCTGTATTGGTATTCAGGAAAAAAGAGATGCGGCAATGCTTTTGCTTGCCTACACATTTTGTCAGTAGACAGTAAATGCAAATCCAATGATTTCAATTCCCATGTGTCGGATGTCAACGACTGAGAATCCGTAAAACACACGTAGCTGATGTCTAAGTCAGTATCAAGGTCTGTGATTTCAGACAAGGGATCACCCAGTGGCTCTTTATCACCAAGCAAAGTGGTGTAGATGACTAATTTAGGTTTGATCGTTTTCAACATGATGATTTATGGATGAGGTACAGCATGGACGGTGTACTGAAAAGCAGCAGATTCAACGACTGACTTCGTCGCGTCAATTTGAAGTTGATCCGCTACTTGTTTGATGAGGCTGAGGTATTTTTCCTGATCCGGGAAGTTGAATATACGTGGGGAAATGGATGAGACCTCAAATCCACTCTGATTGAAAAGTGACATGATGGTTGATTTTGTAAAGAACCGAAGATGTGTTCTGTCCAATAAACCGGAGTCGGCGTAATTGAAATTGCCTGAAATCAATCCAAAAATAACACTCCAATGTTGGATATTGGGAATAGAGGCATAGATTGAACAATCTTTTGGAATATGCGTCCTCAGAGACTGCAGTGTTTGCCAAGGGTTGTACAAGTGCTCTAAAACATCGCTGAAAACGATGGCTGATGCATTTTGAAGCAAGCTGGTGAGCTCAAGGCTGGGTTTTTCAATATTATCGATCAGTACTTTGTCGCAATATCGTTTCGACAATATGGCATATTCATCTACAATTTCCACGCCAATATACTGAGTATGTGGCGATCTGTGTTTAATCGCTTTGGCCAGTGCGCCACTACCGCTGCCAATTTCAATGATAGAAGATAAATTATCCGGAATCAGGTTATATAAATCCTGGTTATAGATATCGGTAGGAGCAGTTTGCTTCATCATGTTGAATGGCCTGGTTTGATGCCAACATAATGGATCGAGTTTCCTAGCTCCTTGATACTGATGCATTTAAAGCCACAGTAACCGTGCAGGGCAAATACGAGTGCCAAATCAAATACATGGTAGTGGGTATGTCGGTCAGGTTTCAACATGAAATTTTCTAGCCATTTCTTTCTATCACCCTTGAATACCAAATCAGAATCACAGTCATATTGACGAATGAATTCATCAATATGCACCCAGTCTGCGCCTGCTTTATTGGATTCATAATCCTCAATCAGATGTTGCAGTGAAGTCACCTGTCTATGCTTATCAAAGGTTTGGGTGTAAAGCGGCAGAACTGAATAAATATATCCCTCAGGTTTCAATACCTTATGCGATCCCAACAAGGCTTTGATAGGATTTTCAAGATGTTCAATCACATGGCTGGAGATCACCCAGTCGTAACTGTCTTTTGGTAACTCACCAATGTGGTGAAAATCACTTAACAGGTCAGGATCTATCGAAAAGCCCAGTCGCTCAGACTCAGAGTCCATGGAAGTTACGCGACATTGGCTTTTTTCCAGCGTTGTATCAATCCATCTGGCGCCGCCACCAATTTTGATCACACGGGTGGTTGAATTGATTGAATTCAGTGCCAATGATGGAATAGGGTAAAGATTTTCAATTTCATCATGGATTTTTTTAAAAACCGATTGATGAATACCATCCACATCTTTGTATTCTGAAGCTATATCAAAAGCTTGTGGCAAGTTACCAGTTTGGTAATAGACAATGTTTTTCACATAGGCAGATACATAGTGATCCTGATGCTGAAATTGATGGATGTAAGGCAGACAGTTTTGGAAGTCCCCTTTGTTAAAGTATTCAATAAAGTTTTCAGCATTCATGGTTCAATTCCTACTTCAATTAAATTCTGTACTTGTTTTTCAAAACGCAAAATATGCTTGTCTTCCTCTTCGTTCCTGTCGTATGTTGTCCACCAACTTTCAGGTCGAATTAAATTGGCTCCCGCATCTGCTGCACCACTGTTCATTTTGAAGGTTTTATAAAAATCATAGCTTTGGCACGCGTAGTGATTGATGCATAGATGCTGGTAGCTGGGTTGGTAACTGGTCAGTCCAAATTGAATAGGCCTTCCCAATTCATCACATGTTCCCAAAATCGTATTGAACATGTGTGAATTGGGACCTGCCTGACAATGCTTGCCTTGGAATCCTCTGACAATACTTTTGATATGAGCATTGGATTCAAAACTAAGGGGCGCACGTCTGGTGTAATCGGAAATAATCAGACCATTGGGATCTTGAACATGCCCATTACTGCCAAAACATTGCCAATAAACACCTAAGGCGGACAAGTCTGCATATTGGTACTGCGCCAACACATCTAGTAGGCTTTCAGTATTTGTGGGGTATAAAAACTCGTCTCCATCTATGAATGCCAACCAATCGGCTGTATTGCCGTAAGTTTGATAGGCATGGTTAAAACTGGCTAACTGAGGTTGATGTAAGTCATCATTGACGATATGAATTTTGATATCCATGTCTTTGGATAAAGTGGCCAATACTTCCTTTGAATTGTCAGTGCACTTATGCAAATACATATAAAAGCTAGAAACACCTACCAAGTGATGGAACAAAATCCATTCCTTCAGCCATTTGGCTCTGTTTCTTTGTATGCTGACAACCGCAAGTTTCATATCATTTACCTGCAGACAATTTAGCAATGATGTCGTTTCTGATGGCTACAAATTCACTGTGAAAATGTTGATAACCTGTTTCTCCATAGGCAATCTTGAGCGCATCACAGTAAATGGCTTCTTTGGCTAAACGACTGAAAGGGGTGTTGGATGCACAGGTTAAAAAAGTGCTGTAATTCAATGCCTTGATGCTGGGTTGACTCAGCAGGCAATAAGTCGCCAGACGTTCTTGAATAAAAATCTTCATTGGTAATTGATACCCGTCGTAATTGGTATCTTTATTCATGGCGACGTGCAACGATGATTGTGGATCATCACTGGCGGCATACAATAAATCTGCAACTTTGAGCCATTCATTCCAAAATTTAGAGTTGGCAATGAAATAATTGCAAAATATATTGTTTTTACTATGGGTATAAAGGTTATTCATTTCAAAACCAGAAAGGTATTGATTGGCAAACTCTTGAAATACTTTCAAAAGTCCCCCATGAAAAAAATCACCTTGTTCAAAAATATTTTGAAATATAGACCCCAAGTCCCAAAAAGGACTGAACGTCACAATATCTTCATTGGTATAGTTGGCTGATAGATACTGCTGAATTGATTCGTGATTCAATTTGGTTTTTTCAAAAAATCTGGGCGAGAAAAAACCATACATTACATTTTCAGATAAATGGTTATTTTTCAAAAATTCTCTGATAGGCCAAAATTCACGCCAGTCAGGTCTGTCATTGGATAAATAATCCAATGCCAAAAATCCCTCAGGAACTTGGTTGAATGTTTCCTGCGAGTAGCATATTTGGTAAATACGTGTTTTAACGGTCACTTGTATGGCTCCAGCAGCGATTGTTCTAACGATGGAGCAATTTGAGGTGTCAAGTTTTTGGGCTGATCGCGGTGCATTTTCATGCGAATCAATGCCAGGGTCTTCTTTCTGTATTCTTGGTGCGTATTGCAAATCATGTCGTCCATGCCAATGGATTTCAGAATGGATCCACCCATTCGTGACACCATGCTGCGGCCTGAGAGGGTGATCATGGGAATTCCCATGGAAATCACATCATTCGAGGTAGAGCCACAGTTATAGGGAAATGAATCCAAAAATAAGTCTGCCAACAACAGTTTTTGTTTGTATTCGCTGTGCGAACTTCTGGGCGAAAAAATGATTTGATCCGTATTGACTGACTTTAAGCCCGCATAGGTTTTTAAATTTTGTGTGGTGATGGGGTTGTCGTCGATCAACCATAAAACGGCATGGGGCGCGCTTTTCAGTATCTCTAGCCATGTGTCAAACATGTCCGAAGTGATTTTGTAAACATTGCCAAAAGCAGCCATGACAAAAGCATCTTTCGGTAAGTGGTATTGACTTCTTTCTGGTTTGTCGGTGTGGGTAGATTGATGGGTCAAGGGAATGAAACTCCCTTCCACATAAAGTGGTTTTTCTGTGAAATACCGGGTGAGCTCTGGAGGCAGTACATAGGCATCTGCAATCACAAAATCAAACCACGGCATGCCTGTCGTGCCAATGAACCCCAGGTACGTACCTTGTTTGGGGGCGGGATGCAGGGCAAAAATCCCAGGCCTGGCGCCTGAGCTCAGGCCATGCAGGTCAATCAAGACATCGATTTCATCTGCCAACACCAATTCAGCGACTTGCCGGTCATTCAATGCATGGATGCTGTGAAGCTTGTGAAACGCCTTTTTCAAATGCGCACGGACGGCAGTACCGTCTTCGGGGCTGAAGTCGTAAGCATAGAGTTCAACCTTTGAGCGGTCGTGGTTATCAAACACTTTGTCGAGCAACAGACCTACTGCATGGGTACACATGTCACCCGACACATAACCTATTCTCAATTTCTCATGCGAATAGGTTTTACCTTTGCACAAAAACTCTTCTTTGAACCCGTAGGTACGTCCCACAAATGCATGTGCAGTCAGCAACAGTTGAACCGGGTCATCTGTTAAAGCCAGCATGGCCAGTGGTGATGTGGCCATCAGCATTTCGTGCTGCGTGATGCCTGGAAGATCTTTGTAAATGGGCCAAGCACAGGATTTTTGTCGAATATGAATCCAATGCTGCAGCACACCTGTTTGCTTGGGGTTCAGTAACAGGCTGCGCTCTAAAGCTTTTTCTGCTGCGTCATATTGTTTGTGGTTTTCATAGACACGACCAATATGGTTGAGTGCCATGGTTTGCATTTCGGTGTCGTACTTTGGTCCGTTGGCCGGTGCATCCGCAATCCGGTGCCATTGAACCAGCGCCTCTTGCTTGCGCTGTGAGCGTTCCAGCAGCAAACCTAAATTCACAATCGCTTGTCCTAAGCTGGGCTCAAGCGCAATACAGGCGCGGTAACTGGCTTCCGCACCTTCTATGTCTTTCTGAGCTTGCTGCAATGCGCCGTAGTTGTACAGTGCCATGTGCCGCTTTTCGGATTTTTCATTCGAGATATAGGCTTGGTACAGCGCCAATGCAATATCACTTTCACCAGACTCATCCAGCGATTTGGCTTTTTGAAACAGCTGATCCAATCTCAAAAGTCCAAGCTTGGCCAGCTTGATGTAGTTTTGCCAATGGTCAAGAGGCAGTGTTTCAGACGAAGCATCTGATGCGTCACTGGGGTTGATAGGGATGCGTGCGTTCAAAGGATCCTCACTGCGGACGTTGTTGTTGATTCAAACGCTCAATCCATTCCAACAATTGGTGATGTATCGAATGAAGGGTTTCGTCATCGGGGTAACGGGATAGCGCCTCGATGATCACGTCGTGTGCTGATGCGTAGTCGAGACGCTTGATCAAAGCCTGAACCAAGATGCGGTAGGAAGCAGCCGAGCTGCGCTGACCCCGTACAGCCAACAAGGGTTTCATGCATTCAAAAACGGCATCCCAGTCTTGACGCATCAGGGCCATCATGGCGTTGATGACGAGCAATTCTTCACTTTCAGGGTAGATAGCCAAACCCGCGTCACCCAAAGCACGGGCTAATGCATGATGCTGCGGATCACCCAGCAAGGTTTTGATGGTGAGGTGGATTTCCTCAGGCTCAAAACGCTTGATAAGTGCTTCTTGAAAATACATGGGGCTCACCCCCAGGTCCATCAATTCTGTGTACAAAGACATGTGACTGGCTTTCAAGTTAAGCGGCAACAATTAACCGCATCAAGGTGACCAAGCAATTAGTGTTCCTGATCATGTGGACATCATCCTTGTAAGAGTTTCAGCACATATTGCTGGTTGGCATTGGCCTGGGCCAAGATGGCTGTGGCCGCTTGCTGAATGATTTGGGCACGGGCCACATCGCTGGAAGCTTGGGCGTAATCGGTGTCCTGGACTTTGCTTCTGGAATCAGACGTGTTGATGCTCACGTTGGTCAAGTTGTCGATGCCGTGATTAAGGCGGTTCATGACAGCACCCAAATTGGCGCGTGCCAAGCTCACGTTGTCGATCACCTGATCGAGCAAGGTGAGCGTTTCTTTGGAATCTTCAACCGTGGCGATATGGATCAAGGGATTTTTTTCATTGACATCGGCGGTAATCACGCCAGTGAGTTCACCGTCTTTGCCAAAGTCCGGCATGTCAATGGTGGTGCGTTGCAAATGGCGCGCCCCTACTTGGAAACTGAGCTGACCCGTGGGGTGACTGCCATAACTGCCTGCTTGAAACCCCAGCGCTTTGAAATGAGATACAGAAGAGTCGTAGCCATTGGTCCCCGGCTCCAGCGTGAAAGGCGCTTTGGACTCCAGCGTGACTGCGCCATAAAACGTTTGCACAGTGGCACCTGTCGGTGGCACGATGAAGTCACTCAAGCCCAGTTCTGAAGGAAGGACGGTGGTATCCCATTCGATGGATAGATTGCGGGCATCAGGTGTTGTGAGATCAATGCCGCCCTGGTCATTCAAAAAAGCTTTGACGCCGTGCGAGGTGGTGCCGTAATTGATCGCGTTGGTGATGTTTTTCAACCTTGACGCTGCCGTGTCGGTTGACAGCAAGGTGACGAAGACATCAACATTGTTCAAACGAAAAGGGTAGGGAGCACTGTCCAGATTGGTCGTGATGGTTTGGCCTTGTAAGCGCACAGGTGTGGCGACCGCATGCACAAGGGTGGTCTCGCTGCTTTCATTGATGGCTGCAGCCAAAGCAATCGCACTGCCGCTGGGATCGCTGCTGCTGATGTCTGTTGTGGTCAATGAAACAGTGTCGTCATCCGCAGTGGTGCCGCGGATGGCAACGCCATTGATGGTCAAGTCACCATCTTGCAAAGTTGGGTTGGTTTGAGAGGAGTCGACTGAACGCGGCATGATGTTGGCGCGTGTCAGCGAGTATTCAAATGCACCGGTTGTCAAACCCCATCGGTCAATGCGACCGCTGGTGCTGGTCAAGGACAAGGGTTCTTGCCGATCACTGGTCAGTGCAATCGAGCCCGTTTGCAGAATTGAAAATTCACTGGTGTTCGAAGTCCACTGCGCTTCAATATTGCGGCCATCTGACGCCGTCAAAGTGATGCCTCTGCCAATAGGGCCTGGGGCACTGGCTCGAATGCCTGTGTAGGGGGCCATTTCATTGATGGCACGAACTGCTACATCGCGGTTGGTCAATGCATCTGTACTGGTGGTCGTGATTTCAATGAGCTGACCATTGAGGGTCAGGGTGCCCGATGTCGGCTCGCTGAAGTCGTCTTCGGACAAACCCGCAACTTGGTTGGGCTGAACAACCGCACGCACGCCTGTTTGTTCTTTGCGGGCATTGATGGCCGCTGCCCTGGCAATGGCACTGTATTGCCGGTTGTCCACTGGTGAAATGTCATCGTCTGTCGATTGAGGAACACCAATGGCGACACCGTTGATGGTCAAATCATCTGTGCTGATGGTGGGCATGGGAGAAGGCAAGTCCAAATCGTAGAGCTGTCCCAAGCCAGTCGTCTTGGCCACAAAACCGATAGGCAGGCCGTTGGAGCCGTTCAGGATGGGGAAACCGTTCCATTCAGTGTTGTCAGCAATTTGCACCATTTGCTTTTTGAGTTGCTGAAACTCCATGTTCATGTACTGACGCTGTGCAGCCGAATACGTGTCACTCGCAGACAACACCGAGAGTTCGCGCATACGTTGCAGCATGTCCGTGATTTCGCTGCTGGCACCGTCAGCCGTTTGCAGCAAAGAAACCGCATCTGTGCTGTTGCGAATGGCTTGGTTGAGTGAGCGAACCTCGGTGGTCATCCAACTGGCAATGGCCAAACCAGCCGCATCGTCACGGGCAGAGTTGATTCGTTTGCCAGTGGACATTTGTTGCATGGCCACCGCCAATGGCCGCTCGATCATGCGCAAGGCCGAGATGCCCATCTCTGCTTTGATGTTGGTGTTGATCACGCTCATGTTGTCATCCTGAATGCAGGGTCATTGAAAACCCATGTGAATGACATCTGCAAGCAAATAAAGTACCAATCAAAATGAATGCTTTGTGAGCATCATGCGGCAATATTTGTCAAAGTCTCGACACAACTTTGCCGCTCCTCGCTGCGATCTTTGCCGCTCATGGCATCGGTGACAGGTAAAAATGAAATTAATTATTTATGAATCAATAAAAAGTAAATTGCAGTTCAATACAACTCATTTAAAAACTTTTTGATGATTGAAAAAAGCAGGGATCTCGGTTGATTTGGGTTGGCATCCTAGTTGCTTAAAGGATGACGTGGTCTTGCAAATCAGGACCAAGACCAACACCAAATTTAATCAGGAGTACCTCATGACTGTTTTAGCTAAAGAAGTGATCACCAACGCAGAAGTTGGCCGCATGTTGAGCGACCGTGAAGTGTCACGCTTCAAGCCCGCCGAAATACGCGAAGCCATCCAAAGCTTGGTTTCCGAAGGCAAGGATGCATTGGCCATTGCTTTGGGCGACGCAGGACTGAGCCTTTACCCCGACAGCGAAGATATTTTGGCCATCACAGGTTTGCTGGCATTGATGCGTCAAGAGTGGAGTCAAGCCGTTGACTTGATCGAGTCGCTTCGCGCTATTCAAGGCGACAACACACCACCCTTCACTTATGTGATGTTGGTGCGTGCATTGCGCTGCAACCTCGAGCCCGTTCGCGCTTTGCAAGTGGTGAACGAGGGCTTGAAGAAATACCCCGATCAAATTGAACTGACCGCAGAAAGTTTGATCTTGCAAGACTTCAGCACATCCGCTGCCGTCGAGAAAACCACGACGCAATGATGCGTTCAACAAGGGTGGCAAACCTTTGCAAACGGCGGCAATTCATTGCCACCATGCGGCAAAAGTAAGCAACTCTCCACGTAAATTGAAGACTAACTGAAAAAGAAAATCGTCCAGGTGCATGCAAATTTGGTTTGCAAAAGTTGGCACAGGACTTGCATTAACACCTTGAAAGATGGACTGAAGTAAGTCAGGAGAAACAAAATGGCAGTGATCAACACCAACGTTAAAGCCTTGTTTTCGCAAGCGGCATTGAGAGCCACCGAGCGAAGCCAACAAGTGTCTATGCAGCAATTGTCGACAGGCAAGCGCATCAACTCTTCAAGAGACGATGCTGCTGGTATGGCGATTTCAACGCGCATGACCCATCAAATTCGCAGTTTGAATCAGGCTGTTCGCAATGCGGGCGATGCCATCACATTGATTCAAACCGCTGAAGGGGCGACAAACGAGATCACTGACATGCTGCAGCGCATGCGTGAATTGGCTGTTCAAGCATCCAACGACACCAACAACAACGAGCAGCGCAGCTACTTGGACTTGGAATTCCAACAACTCAAGAAGCAAATTGTTCAGATTGCCAACAACACCGAGTGGAACGGATTCCCTGTGTTGAACGGCACCACGGGGGAACGGGTTGGTATCAAACCTGTTTACAAAACCATTTCCGAGCCCATTGGCAACAGCACGCCCGTCATCACGGAGTCTGCGATCACCTCGACAACTGATGGTGCCACAGGTGGTGTCACAGCGACTGCGGTTGTTTCATTCAAGAATTTGGAAACTGGTCAATCAGCCACCTACTATGGTTTGACCTATACCGCAACCACGCCCAATACAGCGGCTGAAGTTGCCCAAAACTTTGCAAATTTGGCCAGTGGGGCAGCCCCCACAACCGGCACCAAAGGAACCTTCTCGGGCTCCTTGGGCGCTGACTTCAGCTCAGGTGATGCCGATGGTTCCAGTGTGACATTCACTGCCAACGACCATTTGATGGATATTGGTTCATTACCTGACAACCCAACAGGAAGTGGCAGTGGTGTGGTGTTCCCGACCGTGGAAAACACACTGGGGGTCGACGGTGGCGGTATTGAAAAAGATGTGAATTCTGGATCGTTCATCAAGTCTGGTAATTTGAGCATCGTGATGGAAGACGATTCGACCATCGGTTCTGCCAAATTCACCCTGGAAGACGGTCAAATCATTGACATCAAAGAAAGCACTTCAGTAGCTGGCGGTGTGATCACGATCAGCAAAGAGTCGTTGGACGGCAAAGGTTTGAATTTGTTGGAAGATGACGATTTTGTGATCAACCAATTGTCCGTCTTTGGCGGGTCACTGGACTTCGCTGCCAATGACAAAGTCTCCATGTCAGTGAGCCGCAAATTCCAGGATTTAGACAGCACTGTCGCCGGTGACTCGATCATCAATGGTGTGTCCATTGGTGCCACACAGCCCGGCATTGACACTGTTTCTTTTTCCAACAACATTGCCAGCGCGATCACCAAAGCTGCGGCCATCAATGAAAAAACGGCCCTCACAGGTGTACAAGCTGTTGTCAATCCCAACATCATGACGGGTGCTGCCATGTCTGGCAGTGACACCACCACGGGCACCATTTCCATCAATGGTTATGTCACACCCAAAGTGGAAACTGTGCAGAATAATCCACGTGAATCACGTGCATTGACTGTGGCCGCTATCAATTTCATTTCTGCCAAAACAGGTGTTCGTGCCATTGATACCTTCACAGAAAACAAAGGCATCACGCTGGTCGCAGATGATGGACGCAATATTGAAGTGGCCTTCAACACGTCTAGCGCGGACTCCGATTTCTCTCGCCTGACTGGTTTGAAAATGGGTATCCAAGTGGGTACTTATTCACTGGAAAGCAGTGTGGAGCAACCTGTCAATGTGACCACAGCCACCAACGGCAATATTCAACGCACCGGCTTGACTGTCAACAATTACAACAGCAAAACATTGTCAACGGTGACCACCGTGACCAGAGAAGCAGTGGCGCCCAAGTATGAATTGGAATTCAGCGAATTGGCTGCCAATGAAACGGTGACAGTCGCAGGTTTGACATTGACCGCTGACGCCACGGGCATGACAGCCGCACAAGTGGCCAAGGCATTTGCGAGCGTGGCGGGTGGTCAAACACCTTCTGACCCCACTGGCGGTGTGTTCACTGGTGCGTTGTCAGATGACTATTCATCTGTGGCAGCCATTGGTGCCAAAGTCACATTCACTTCTACTGCTGCACTCAAGACCCGCACGGATATTGATGTGGGTGGTGATGTTGCACCAACCGTGGTGCCCACGGGTACCAGTGTGACCTCACTTGGCATTGGCGACTTGAAGATCAATGGCGTGGCCATTCGCTCGGCTTCTGTAGAGGATGACAAGCTCTCCAATACGCAAACAGCATCCAGTTCCAGGTTGTCCAGTGCGATTGCAACTGTCGCTGCGATCAATGCCAGCACTGCTGCTACCGGCGTTTCTGCGGTAGCCATTCCAGCCATCATTGAAGGCAACGTCACGAGCACAACCTATCCTGCAGCGGATGGTCCCCAGTCTTTGTACATCAACGGTGTCAACGTCGTGGTCGACATGAGTGCAGGTGAAGCACCTGCTGCCCGTCGCCAAGCGGTGGTGGACGCCATCAATGAGAAGTCTGGTTTCTCAGGTGTGGAAGCTGTTGACAATGGCAACAGTGGCATCACCTTGAAAGCCGTCGATGGTCGCAACGTTTCTGTCTGGTTTGACAGCGATTTGGTGAATGCAGGCAGCTTTGGTTTGGGTGTGGGAACTGACACCAGCAACCCCCCAGGCGTCAAAGGCCAGTCTGGTGCTGACCAAGAATACACAGGTGGACACACTGTTTACGGCTCTGTTGCACTGCAATCGAGCAAACCCATTGAGGTTGAGACTGGTGACAATGGTTTCACCACAGAAGGTGATTTCACCAGCATGGGTTTCAGGGTTGGCAAGTTTGGCGGTGAAGTGGATGAAGCGATCAGCAAAATGTCGCCCCCACGCACAGGTCGTTTGGCTTTCCAAGTCGGTGCCAATGAAGGACAAAAAATCACCATCGATTTGGCTGACTTTGGTCAAGGTGGCCCCATCACCGGTGAAATCACTTGGGATGCGGACCTTGAACCCTTGCCTCCTGGCTCAGATGTTCCCCAAGCGGAACAAGGTGGTCCGAGCTTGCAAGGCAAGCCACTGACACGTTCGTTCATCAGCTCCAGCGCAGCGGCGCAAGATGTGTTGACTAAACTGGATGTGACCATGGACCGTGTCAACCAGACACGCGCCACCATGGGTGCGGTGATGAACCGCTTGGATCATGTGATCAACAACTTGACCAATGTGTCGATGAACTTGTCTGCGTCACGCAGCCAGATCGAAGATTCTGACTATGCGTCAGCGTCCACCGAGTTGGCCAAGACGCAAATCATGCAGCAGGCTGCGACAGCGGTGTTGGCTCAAGCCAATACCAGCCAGCAATCGGTGCTGAAACTCTTGCAAGGTTAAGCGTTAGGATTGATCGAACAACAACACATGCTTTGATGTATGCCTGACAACACGCCCATCCACGACGAAGTCGGTGCCTCCAGGCCCGATTGTTGGAAGTGCATTTATTTCAAAGTCAGTTGGGATCCGACCAAACCCTACGCTTGCCGCATGATGGGCTTCAAGAGCCGCATGCTGCCGTCCATTGAAGTTCGATTGGCCGATGGCAACGAATGCAGGGGCTTTCAGAGTAAACCTGCCAGTCATCCCCTCATGAAACAGGCCGAGCGCCCAGAGAGCATCAGCGCATTACCTCAGCGCAAGCGTCCATCCTCCACCCAAGTGTGGGAAGCCTGACGGTTTGATGGGTCGCGGTGTCTGTCGATTTTTCGTCTCACCCTAATTTTTTACTTACCTAGGTATTCATATTGAGCTGAGAATGTATTCCTAAATACATTGAATAAAGCTGGCACACCATGTGCTTAACAACTTGACCATAGACTTCAGGTTGTTCAAAGTGAATTCATCTTCTGCAAAACTTATCAAGGCCGTCTGGCTGGACCCATTCAGTCCACTGGCTGATGCCGATCGTGAGAAGCTGCTTGAAGCGCACATTCAGTTGCAGCAAGTGTCTACCTTGGGTGAGATGAACATGGCCTTGCGTCAAGCGCATGTGCTGGTCATTCGCTTGGGTGACAGTGCTGAACTCCTCAAAGAAGTACAAACCCTGATCGGCCAACTGGGCTGCATCGTCCCCGTCGTCTGTCGCGTTGAACGTCGCCGCATGGAAGTCGCTGTCGACGCCATGCGCTTGGGTGCCTTGCACGTGGTGCCTGCCGATGAATGGGATGTGGGCAGCTGGCGCATTGCTGTCGATGGCTTGAACACCCCCGACGCCAAAACAAAAAGCTACGTTTTCGTGGACCCCATCAGCCAACACCTGTTGGCCTTGGCGCAACGCGTGGCACAAACCGAAGTCACGGCTTTGTTGGTCGGCCCCACAGGCGCTGGCAAGGAAGTCTTGGCCCGTGTGCTGCATGAATCATCTGCCCGGGCCAAAGGTCCCTTCGTGGCACTCAACTGCGCGGCCCTGCCCGAGCATTTGATCGAGGACATGTTGTTTGGTCATGAAAAAGGCGCGTTCACAGGCGCCCACAAAGACCACAAAGGTTTGTTCGAGCAAGCCCATGGCGGCACGGTGTTTTTGGATGAAATTGGCGAAATGCCCATCCATTTGCAAGCCAAATTGCTGCGTGTCTTGCAAGAGAAAAAACTCAACCGTTTGGGTGGTGAAGCCTCCATCGATTTGGATGTGCGCGTGATCGCTGCCACCAACAAGGACTTGCGCCAAGCGATCGAAGCACGTGAATTCCGTGAAGACTTGTATTTCCGCATCAGCACCTTCCGTTTGCGCATCCAACCCTTGCGCGAACGCCCTGGTGACATCATTCCTTTGGTCACGCAATCGTTGGCGCGACATGCCAAAGGCAGCGTGCCTTTGGGTGTGAGCCCTGAAGCGCAAACGTTGTTGCAACAGTACCCCTGGCCAGGCAATGTGCGTGAGCTTGAAAACGTGGTGCAGCGCGCTGTGGTGCTGTGCAGTGGCCGTGTGGTCACACCGGCTCATTTGATGTTTGACGAAGGTCAACACGCAGACTTTGAAATGCCTGCTGCACCTGCAGAGTCGGCGGTGTCAGTCGCCCAACCCTCAATGCCGGTGTCCCTTGAAAGTCTCTTGCCAGCCAACCCTCCCCACGCCATGCACGTGATGCCTCCGGCTGCACCCTCTGCCAACAGCTTCATGGTGCCCGCGCATGTGGACGGTGTGATGCCTGTGGGTGATTTGCTGTCTGCGGTGAAGTCCAGTGAACACCAAGTGATCTTGGCGGCGATTCAAGCCAGCGAAAGCCGCATTGAGGCCGCCAAAAAATTAGGCATCAGCCCACGCACGCTGCGCTACAAACTGGCGCAACTGCGCGAGCGTGGCATGGACTTGGCATTTGCCGATTGATTGAGGAGTCCAAACCATGATCGACAGCATTTCTGGAAATAGCGTCAACTCGATGATGGAGACAATCCGCGCCTATCAACAAAAGGCCGCGGGGGGTGTGGATCAAGTCAAGATTCAAGCACCGCAAATACAAGACGTCCAAGCTCCCAAAGTGGAGTTGCCCAATTTCACCGAATCGGTGAAGAACTTGCTCGACAAGGTCAATGAAACACAGGTCAAGTCCAGCAATTTGCAAGAAGCCTATCAACGCGGCGAAGACGTGCCCCTGACCGATGTGGTCTTGGGCATGCAGAAATCCTCCCTGGCCTTTGAAGCGACTCTCCAAGTGCGCAACAAAGTGCTGCGGGCGTATGAAGAAATCATGAACATGCCGGTTTAACCTTAAGAGAACACCATGGCCACCGCAAGCGCAACCCTCAACTCTCCAACCAGTCTTGGCAACACCGCCATGACCACCACTGACATGGACAACGCAGGTCGCTCAGGCAGCACTGCCATGATGGCCAGACCGGTTGGCAACTCTGCATTGACCGACCCCATGGGCATGATCCGTGACATGGTGCGTCAACCGTCGGTGCGCAAATTATTGCCACTGATCGTCATCTTGATGGTGGTAGTGGCTTTTGGTGTGGCCTCCATGTCGATGAAGTCCCCACCCATGCGCGCGTTGACCATGATGTTGCCCGAGGCGGACAAGCAATTGGCCATTGAAACCTTGAAGACAGGCAATATCAAACCAGAGATTGACAACAACACCGGGCAAATCATGGTGCCAGCGGACAAATACCAAGAGGCCCGCATGTTGCTGGCCTCCAAGGGATTGCCTCGCACCGAAGTGCAAGGCATGGACACCTTGAAAGACATGCCCGCCATGACCACCAGCCAGTTCATGGAACAGGTTCGCTACAACAATGCCATGGAACAAGAGTTGGCCAAAACCATCTCCCAAATTGCCGGTATTCGCAGTGCCCGCGTGCACTTGGCGGCACCCAAGCAAAGTGTGTTTGTGCGTGACCGCGTGCCCACCAAGGCATCCGTCATCATCACCCGCGCTCCAGGCAAACAAGTCTCCTCGGCCAATGTGCAGGCCATCATTTCATTGGTGGCTTCCAGCGTGCCCTACCTCGCACCTGAGAACGTGTCAGTGGTGGACAACTTTGGCACCTTGATGAATGACATGCTGGGTGAAGCCCCACTGGGTTTGACAGGCGCGCAGTTGCAACAAAAACAGCAAATGGAAGACCTGTACCGCACACGCTTGGTGCAGCTGTTGGCGCCTATCGTGGGCGAGGCCAACGTCAGTGCCCAGGTCAGTTTGCAGCTCGATTTCACCCAAGAAGAAATCACCACCGAAGATTTTGACCAGCGCGAGAAGGGTCCCAAGACCCGTTCCGAGCTGTATGTGGAAGACCGCAACACGTTCAAAGATGCCGTGGGCATTCCAGGATCCTTGTCCAACACGCCGCCCAATCCACCACAAAACCCAGCGGCCACCGACGCCACACCTGCTGACCCCAACAAGGGCGTGAGCGAAAAAGGCGTGCAAGTGGTGGCGCGCAGCACCAAAAACTACGAACTCGACCGTGCGGTTCGCCACACCAAGAGCGCCATGGGCAATATCCAAAAACTGGGCGTGGGTGTGCTGATCAACGAGCGTCCGATTCCCCCTGGCACCAAGGTTGAAAAACCTGCCGATGGCTCGCCTGCACCCACCACCATTCCCTACACCCAAGAAGAATTGGATCGTTTGAACCAATTGGTGCGCGGTGCTGTGGGCTTCAATGACCAGCGCGGTGACATCGTCACCGTGGTGGCCACGCGCTTTGAGCCACCTGTGGACCCTGATGCGGTGCCTTGGTACAAAGACGAAGCCTTGGCCTCTTTGGTCAACAGCGGTGTCATTGCCATGTTGTTCTTGTTGTTCGTCATGTTCGTGGTGCGCCCCATGATCAAGAAGATGATGAAGCCCGAAGTCGATCCGGCTGCCATCGCTGCCGCTGCCCTGGCTGCGGCCACGGCAGAGGCTGCCACAGCCGAGAAAATCCGCACCGAACGCATCGCTGCCGCCGAAGCCGAAGCTGCCGCGAAGGTGGTGGCCGAGCGTGCTGCACGTGAGGAAGCCGAAGAGAAAATCCGTAAAGCGGCCGAGGCTTTCGCCGAAGAGCAACGCATCGCAGCAGAGGCGATTGCCAAAGAAGCACAAATGGCCGAAGAGGCAGCTGCAGCCGAATCCACCAAAATGGCTGAGGAAGAGGCGGCGCGTGAAGCTGAACGTCTGGCTGCTCTGGAATTGCAAGCTGAAGGCGGTGGCGAAGAAGTGGAATTGGAAGAAGGCGAATCGCTGGACGACCTCAAAGCGCGCATGGGCAAACTCAAGCCGAAGAAACAAACCATTCCTTCCGATTTGCTCAACAATGCCAACTCATATGACGACAAAGTCGCCTTGATTCGAATGATCGTGTCTGACAACTCTGGCCGTGTGGCTGGTGTGATGCGCGGCATGATTGAATCTTGATGACCCAGAAGCGACCAAGGACTAAAAATGGCTGATAACGATACGATCCAATGGACTCCCGAGCTGCGCGCCGAGATGGAGGCCATGACCTCGACCCAGCGTGCCGCTGTGTTGATGCTCTTGTTGGGTGAAGAACAAGCTGCAGAAATTGTGAAGTACCTCAGTCCAAAAGAGGTTCAAGCCTTAGGGGCTGCCATGGTGCAAGCGTCAACCCTGTCGCAAGGCGCTGTGAACGTGGTGCTGGACCAATTTGTCGACATGCTGAAAAAACAAAACAGCGTGGGTTTGGGGGGCTCTGACTATGTGGACCGCGTCATGCGCCTGGCATTGGGCGAGGACAAAGCCAACTCGGTGCTCAACCGCATCATGCCCGGTCAAGGCACCAAGGGCTTGGACATCCTCAGTTGGATGGACCCCCGTTCTATTGCCGAGATGATTCGCACAGAACACCCGCAGGTGATTGCCATTATTTTGTCCATTTTGGACACCAGTGTGGCTGCCGATGTGTTGGTGTATTTGCCACCCGACGTGCGTCCCGAGGCGATTCAGCGTGTCGCAGCGATGGACACGGTGCAACCCTCCGCCATGGCCGAACTTGAACAAATCATGAAACAGCAATTCGCCAAGAGCTCGTCGTCCAAATCGTCGAGCTTCGGCGGCATCAAGGCGGCCGCGGCCATCATGAACAAAACCAAAACCGATCTGGAACGCTCTGTCATGGATGGTTTGGAAGAGTTGGACGTCGAGTTGATGCTCAAGATTCAAGATCAGATGTTCACCTTCGACAACTTGGTCACCGTGGACAACAAGGGTATTCAGGTGCTCATGCGCAACGTGGAACCCGATCAGCTCATGGTGGCACTCAAGGGTGCGCCCGAAGAAGTGTTGGCGCGTTTCTTGGACAACATGTCCGAGCGTGCACGTGGCATGTTCAAGGACGACATGGATGCACGTGGCCCCGTGCGTGTGGCCGACGTCGAAGATGCACAAAAGAAAATCATGCGTCTGGCACGCAAGCTGTCCGATACCGGCGAGTTGATCTTGGGTGGAGCCGATTTTGTTTAACCTGGACCCCAAGCCCACCGCGCCCCGCCATTGGCTGGACGACACCTGGCTCAATTCTTCATCTCGACCGATCCCCAGCTTCGGTGAGTTCGACTGGGACACGGTGCCCAAGATGGACTACGCCAAGGTTTTGTTTCGACAGTTGGCCACGCCCGAAAACGCCAAAGTCTTTGATGATGCGCAAGATTTTGTGTTGGAAACCTTTGGCAAAGTCCAACAAATCACGGTGAGCTCAGAAGAGGAAAGCCAGCTCGAAGCCAAGGTGCTGGATGATGCCGATTTGTCAACAGCGGGTGCTGATCAACAACCCCCCACACCGAGCAGAGAGCCACTGCCTTTGGCTGAATTAGCCGATCCGGCTTGGTTGCAAGGTCCTGATAGTTTTTGGTCACCCGAGAACAGCGACACCTTGTCAGTGGTGCCATTTGACGAGGATGCAGCGCCCGAACTCGACTCGGCTGCATTAGCGGCTGCCCGTGAAGAAGCATTTGCACAAGGCCAGGCCAGCGGCATGGCAGCAGGTCGCGCGCAAGGTTTGCAAGAAGGTCATGCCCAAGGTGTGATCGAAGGCCAGGCGCAAGCCCATCAAGCTGCGCTCGATCAGGCCCAAGCTGACATGCAGGCTGCGCTGGAGACCGAAAAAGCCCAGTTGCAACACAGCATGCACGAACAAATTGAGTTGTTGAAAAGCTTGAATGACAAGCTGCAAAGCTTCAGCGACAAACCCGACGCCTTGTTCGAACCCTTGAAACGCTTGGCGGTGCACATCAGTGAACAACTGGTGTTGGCTGAACTCAACTTATCCGGTCAAGCGATCGAGCGTTTGGTGCAAAGATGCCTAGACGAGTTGGACAGCCACGGCGCCCCGCACATCGTGGTCGAACTCAACCCGCAAGACAAAGCCCGCTTGCAAGACATTGGTACCGATGTGTTGAACCACATCCAATTGCAATCGGTGGCCACTTTGCATCCCGGCAGTGTGCGTTTGTTGGTGGATGACACCCAAATTGAAGACTTGATTGAGCACCGCTTGCAAGCCATGGCCAACCGATTGCTCAGCCAACCCGAGTTGTGGCGCGAACAGTCGGCCTTCTTCCGTCAACCTTTGGCGCAACGAGATGGTCAAGTGGAAGACGTTCCGCAGCGCGTGGAGTTTGATGAACCACCCGAAGAGAGTGCACATGATTGACTTTGCCAATATCGCTTTGCGGACCTTGATGTGCTTGGCTTTCCTGGCCTTTGTGGTGCGTCCCATGTTGATGTCCATGATTCGCCGTGAACCCAATACCTTGGAGTTAGAGGAAATGGCCCAATTGGCCATTGACTCGGCATTCAAAGAACAGTTTTCATCGTTCTACACGCCCCGTCCGATCCCCAAACTGGAGGCGCCCACGGTGATTGATGTGGAGACGGTGGAAGTGGTGCAACACACACTGGGTGAGCTGGCCCCTGAGCCGGTTGCTTTGAGTGAAGAGGAATTGGCTGCGCTTGAGCAGTTCAAAGCCGAAGAGCTTGAACGTGTGCGGGGCCATGAAGAAGAGTTGGCACGTCGTGCGGCTGTGGCAGCCGAAGAAGCTGAGCGTTTGGCCAAGTTGGAAGCCGAACGTGCCGCCATTGCAGGCGCTGAAGAAGAGGGCGACGACACGGATGATTCGTTGACCAAAATGCGTGAAAGCATGAAGAAAGAGAAGAAGAAACCAACGATTCCGGCCGAACTGTTGGCGGGCAACAGCTATGAAGACAAGCTGATGATTGTTCGCTTGGTCACTGAGCAGGAACAAAACCGGGTGGCCAACGCCATTCGTTCCATGATCAAGATGGAGCCATGATGGATTTCGCGGCAGACATCGAAGCCACATTGCCGCAGCTGCGAACACCGCAGCCCCAGCGCAGTGGCACCTTGGTGCGTTTGGTCGGCATGACCTTGGAGGCACGCGGTGTGATGGCGCCCTTGGGCGCTTGCTGTGAAGTGGTGGGCAAGCATGGTCATTCGGTTGAAGCCGAAGTGGTGGGGTTCAATGACAAGGTGTTGTTCCTCATGCCATTCACTGAACCCACCGGTGTGGGACCTGGCGACATGGTGCGTGTCATCAGCAATTCCTCACTGGTCAATTTAGGACCTGAATTGTTGGGTCGCGTGATTGATGGACGCTGCCAACCTTTGGATGGCAAGCCTGATCCTGGTTGCAAAGAATTGCTGAGTCTGTTGGGCCGTCCCATCAACCCGATGGAGCGCGGACCGATCAACAAAATATTGGATGTGGGTGTCAAGGCCATCAATGGCGTGCTCACCTTGGGTCGCGGACAGCGACTGGGTTTGGTTGCTGGCTCAGGCGTGGGCAAAAGTGTGCTGCTGGGCATGCTCACCCGTTTCACCAAAGCTGACGTGGTGGTGATTGGTCTGATTGGCGAGCGTGGCCGCGAAGTGCAAGCCTTCATTCAAGAATCCTTGGGTGAAGAAGGCTTGGCCAAATCGGTGGTGGTGGCCGCACCTGCCAATGTGTCACCGGTGTTGCGCCTCAAGGCCACCCATTTGACCCATGTGATTGCTGAGTATTTCAGAGACCAAGGCAAAGATGTGTTGATGCTGTGCGACAGCTTGACCCGTGTGGCCCATGCCCAGCGCGAGATTGGTTTGGCCATTGGCGAGCCACCCACGGCCAAGGGCTATCCACCTTCTGTGTTTGCCTTGCTACCCAATTTGATTGAGCGTGGTGGCGTCGGTCGTCACGGTCATGGCTCCATCACCGCCATTTACACCGTGCTGGCCGAGGGTGACGATGCCGCCGATCCGATTGTGGACATCGCACGCGCCTCACTCGATGGACAAGTCATGTTGTCACGCAAATTGGCTGACTCGGCCCATTACCCCGCGATTGATTTGACAGGCTCTATTTCCCGTTTGATGCAGTCCCTGTTGAGCAATGACGATTTGAAATCAGCCAACAAACTCAGACGCTTGTGGTCGCTGTACCAGCAAAACGTCGACTTGATTCAGGTGGGTGCCTATGAGCATGGCTCGAACCCCGAGTTGGATGAGGCCATTCGTTTGAACGAGCGGATTGTGAGCTTTTTGCGGCAGGACATGCACATCAGCCAAGACTATGACAGCACGCGACAACAGCTGCGCGACTTGCTCAGTCAGTGAAACGAGAGCTTGAACCATGAAACCACGCAGTTGTTGGGCCGTGTTGGCCAAAAAAGCCAAGGACGATGAAGAGACCGCGCAAGATGTGCATACCCAAGTGCGCAAGAAGGTGGAGCACCTGCGAGGCAGTCGTCAACGCATGGACGATTTGCTCAACGATTACAAACGCCGTGCGATTGAAAACCAAGCCAAGGTTCACAGCATGGCCGATGCCACCAATAACCGCCAATTCATGTTGAACCTGCAAGAGTTGGTCAACCGGGTCGACAAAGATTTGCAAGTGGCATTAGCTGAGTTGCACAGAGCCAAAGTGGCGTTGATGCAAGCCACCCAACAGCGCATGAAGATGGAGACCATGCAAACCAAGGACATGGAAGCGGTGCAACAGTGGCAACGCAAGCAAGACCAAAAAGAAATGGACAGCTTGGGCTTGACACTCTACAACCTCAAGGCCTGACCCAGGCCGCTTGCAACCAATGCCAATAGCGTGGTTTGAAAGCCCAGGGCAGCATGGTGGTGCGTGTGTCTTTGTCAAACACTTCTTGGGTCGAGTGGTCGTGCCACACGCCTTTGGCATTGACGAGACCCAGCAAGGCTTGTGCAGCTTCTGCGTGACCCAGGGCTTGTTGATTCATGCGCACCCGGGGCTGTTCTTCAGGCAAGTCATCTAAGCGCATCCATTCGACCGCTTCATAACCTGGCATGGGCATCTCGGGATCGATGGGGCCGGAATACACATCATGCAAACTGCCCCATGCACGACCTTGCAGCATGGTTTTGAGTCGCCGCAGTTGGCGCTCGGCCATGTCCTCATCGCCCAAACGAAAACCCAATTGCCCCAGCACATTGTCAAACCAAAGACATGCATCGGGGTGTTGTTGCAACAAGGCGGGCAACCCAGCAATGGCGTCGCTGCGGTGGTAGTGCACCTGAATGCCTTGCGCCTTCAAGTGGCGACCATGTCGAAGGCCAAATAAAAATGGAACCAAGGGGTCGATGTCATACACATCAATCTGTTGGAAACGCATCAACCAAGGGGTGGGCAACATCCATCCGGCACTGCATCCAATCAGCACCAAATGGGTTTGTTGGGGTTGCACTTGGGCTAAAAACTGGGCGATCAACTCGCGGGTGGGCAACCAGCGGTTGAGTGATTGGGCCGCGTGCACATGCCAGTTCAGCCCACCGGTGCCACCGGCATTGGCCAGGTCGCGCAGCCAGCCTACCCAGCCTATGCGGTAGGTGAGGTCAATGTTTTTCACAAAGCGATTGCATGATGTTGAACACAGGCGAGTTGGGCGGTGCCACTTGCCACTGGTTGAACACGCCTTCACTGGTGAGCATCTCACCACTGAGTTTGGGTCCGCTGTAAAGCGCCAAGGATCGGGTGCGTACTTCTTTGCTGCTGCACTGCATTTCCATCAGGGCTCTGCTGGACCAAAAAGTTTTGCCCAAACTGGTTTGTTGGGGCTTGCGGTAATCGAGCATGACCCAGACTTTGCGCAAGTTGCCGTTGTGCTCGACAGAGCTTTTGTCGATGCCGTATTCAGCTGTGTCGGACATGCCCATGACCGCCCACTGGGCAGCATGTGCGGTACTCAGGCAGCCCATCAACGCGCCCCACAGCAGAAATTGGCTTGTTTTCTTGAATTTCTTCATTTTTCACTCTCGCGCGATAGATAATGCAGCTCATGCCAAACCAAGACTGGGCTCAGTACTCTCTCAGTATGACATTCGTCTTGTTGCTGTTGGCGGCAGTCCTTTGGTGGCTGTCGCGTCGCAACAAGGGCTTTCTCCTCCCTGCCACGCAGCGTCGCATACAAATTTTAGAGGTCTATCCCATGGGCCTGCGGCACAAACTGTTGCTGGTTGAAGTGGACCAACAACGCCTCTTGCTCTCAGTGAGCTCCAATGACATTCAAACCCTGCATGCCTGGCCTGCAGATTCCCCACCCCCCAAAGTGCCAGGTGCTGACCATGCGCAATAAATACTTTTGGCTACCTATTTTTCTGTTGATGGCCTGGTGTTTGCCAGACATGGTGCTTGCACAAGGCCTGCCCATGGTCACCGTCAACAGTGGCAAAGGCGGACAGCAGTACAGCCTGACCTTGCAGTTGCTGGGTCTGATGACGGTGCTCACCTTGCTGCCGTCTTTGTTGCTGATGATGACCTCGTTTGTGCGCATCATCATCGTCTTGTCAATTCTTCGTCAAGCCTTGGGCACGGGCCAGACGCCGCCCAACACTGTGTTGGTGGGCTTGGCGCTGTTCCTCACCTTGTTCATCATGACGCCCGTGTTTGACGATGTCTACACCAACGCCATTGCGCCCTACATGAATGGCAGCCTGCCTTTTGACAAGGCCTTGGCCAAAGCCGAGGTGCCGGTGCGTGACTTCATGATGCTGCAAACCCGCGAAGACGACATCGCCATGTTCATGCAAATCGCGCAGCGCAAAGAGGTGGCCAGTGCCGCAGAAGTGCCCTTCTTCACCTTGGTACCTGCTTTCCTCACGTCCGAACTCAAGAGCGCCTTCATGATCGGCTTCATGGTCTACATACCGTTTGTGGTGATCGATTTGATTGTGGCCAGTGTGCTGATGTCCATGGGCATGATGATGCTCTCACCCATGATCATTTCCATGCCCTTCAAACTCATGTTGTTTGTGTTGGTCGACGGTTGGACCTTGCTGATGGGTTCGTTGGCGTCGAGTTTCATCTTTAAGTAAGGAGACAACATGGATACCGCCATGGTGATCGATTTGGCGCGGCAAGCGCTGTGGGTAACGATGCTGGTTTCTGCACCCATGCTGGTGGTGGGCTTGGTGGTGGGCTTGATCGTGGGTATTTTTCAAGCGGCCACTTCGATCAACGAGCAAACGCTGAGCTTCATCCCCAAGCTCGTGTCCTTGGGTCTGACAGCCGCCGTGTTTGGGGGTTGGATGATCAACACGCTGGTCGACTACACCAAGGTGCTGTACGGCCGCATTCCTGGTTTGTTTGGTTGATCTATGAACATTGAGATGCTCAATTTGCTGGACAGGTTTTATGCCTTGATCTGGCCCATGTTGCGCATCTCTGCGTTTCTGGCGTTTTCTTCTATCTTCTCTATCCGTGCCGTCAGTTTGCGCATCCGCGTTTCCATCGGTTTGGTGTTGACCATTTTTTTGGCCATGCAAATGGACATCCCCAAAATTGACCCGGTGACTGCCGATGGGCTCAAGGAAATTTTCAACCAATTGTTCATCGGCTTTGCCATGGCCATGATCATGCAACTCGCCACAGCCGGCATCGTGTTGGCGGGTCAGGCGGTATCAGGCTCCATGGGTCTGTCCATGGCCAACATGATCGATCCCAGTTTGGGCAATGTGCCCGTGGTGTCACAGTTCTTCACCATCTTGGGCACCCTGGTGTTTTTATCCATTGGCGGGCACTTGATCGTCTTCGGCCTCTTGCTCGAGTCGTTCACGTTGTTCCCGATTGGTAAAAGTTTGATGACCCAGGATCTGTTGGGCAAGATGACGGCTTGGGGCGCCATGATGTTTGTGTCGGCTTTGCTCATTTCGTTGCCGGTGGTGGTCACCTTGCTGTTTGTGAACATTGGAGTGGGTTTCATGACCCGCGCCGCACCCAGTTTGCAGTTGTTTTCCGTGGGCTTGCCCGCTATTTTGTTGTCGGGCTTCATCGTGCTGTGGATGGCCGTGCCCAGCATCATCCAACGCATCAGTTGGCTGTGGGTGCAAACCTTCACCCAAATGCGCGGCATGTTGACAGGGGGATAGCACGATGGCTGATGATTCCGCAGAACGGACCGAAGAACCGACGGCGCAGCGCCTGAGCAAGGCGCGAGAAGATGGACAGGTCGCCCGATCGGTGGAGTTGTCCACGGCGGCCATCTTGGTGGCAGCCACGTTATTTTTCAGCTTATCGGGCAGTTATTTGTTCCACAAAATGGGCGGCTTGTTCACCTCGCAATTGCAGTTTGACCGCAAGGTGATGGACAAACCCGAATTGCTGCCAGCCATCTTTTTCCAATCCATCATAGATGGGTACATCTTGATTTTGCCCATCATGATTTTGCTGGGTGTGGTGGCGGTGTTGTCCACGGTGATGAGCGGTGGACTGATTTTTTCACCCAAGATGATCTTGCCCAAATTCAGCAAGCTCGATCCATTGGCTGGCCTGGCGCGCATGTTTGGCATGAAGGCGCTCATTGACTTGGTCAAAACCATTGCCAAGTTCATGGTGATCAGCATCATTTTGTGGATGTCGATCACCAACAATATTGAAGACTTGGTCACGCTCAATCGCTTGGACCTGGGCACGGCGGTCAACCATGCGGGCACCATGATTTTGGATGCGTGTTTTTGGATGAGCATGGGCTTGGTGGTGATTGCCTTGGCCGATGTGCCATTGCAGCACTACCAGGTCAATAAGAAGCTGAAGATGACCCGGCAAGAAATCAAAGACGAGATGAAAAATGCCGAGGGTCGCCCCGAGGTCAAGGCCACCATCCGACGTCGCCAGCGGGAGATGGCCAACAACCGCATGATGGAGAACGTGAAAAATGCGGATGTCGTCATCACCAACCCGCAACACTTTGCCGTTGCCTTGAGTTACGACCCCAATTCGGATGGCGCACCGACCTTGATTGCCAAGGGCACGGACGAATTGGCCCAGCGCATCCGTGAGCGTGCCAAAGAGGAAAGTGTGTATATCTTTGAAGCTCCGGAGTTGGCCCGTGCGCTGTACTTCACCACCAAACTCGACCATCCGATTCACGAGGGGCTCTACCATGTGGTGGCCCAGGTGATTGCCTATGTGTTCAGCTTGAACCAAACCTATGCGGGCAATGAAGGTATCGTCAAGCCCACGTTGCGCATCCCTGACAATATGCGCTATGACGAAAACGGTTTTCTTTTCCAGTGATGACGCATTGATGGGTATGCCATGAGTGACTTCTACCAAAGCCCTGCTGACAAATTGCGCTTTGAAATATTGCTCAAGTCCTTGCGCGAAGGCCGTTTGAACCTGGCGATTTTGGGCGACGATGACGTGGCCTTGGCCCATTACGGACGTCGCATTTTTCAGCACTTGCGCGAGCAAGGCGAAGAGCATGTGGAATTGTGGACCTCGGCCGACTCTGACCGACTGGTGGATCGGTTCAATGAGATTTTGTCGGAACTGACCTTGGACCAAGCGCTGGACAAGACCAACAAGACCATCCCCAAGCGCTACATGATTTTTCCCGATACCCAAGGCATCCAAGACTTTGAGTTGCAATTGTTGGCGCGTTTGGTCAATGGATTTCCAGCCAGCAACATCAACCTGATTTTGTTGATCAACCAGCAAATCAGTTACGACAAAAAATTGTCAGCTTTTGGCAAAAATCTGTTGCAGTGGGTGCTGGAGTCGGAAGAACCCACACCCAGCAAAGCGCAACGCATTGAAACCTTGGATGAATGGCCGGGCGCCAAACAAGTGCCCAGCGCAAGTGTGGCTCCGCCAACAGCCAGTGCCAAAGCCCCGCCGGTGGACTTGCCACCCGCACCACCGCCACCGCTGGAGTTGGTCGACATCGCCCCAGGTTTGGGGGTGACTGGCGACCCGGTGATGGGCGAAGAGGTGCCCCTCAACCCCATGCCCACGGGCGAAGAATTGGCCAAGTCGTGGGAGCCGCCAGCCCGTCCCGCTGGTCGCGGCGGCAAGATTGCGGGTGTGCTGCTCGTCATTTTGTTGGTCAGCTTGGGGGTGTTCGTGGCCCTGAACCAAGAGCGTGTGCTGCAAGAATGGCAATCACTGCAAAGTTATTTGGCTGGTCCTGTGAAAACACCAGTGACCACCACCGTTCCCGGACCCCCAGCGCCGACCGTGGGCATGTCGTCGAGCAACACCCCCACACCGCTCAAGCCTGCCGACGCCATCAGCACCGAGCAAGGTGAATCCGTGGTCACACCGACCACCGAGCCCGCCAAAACACCTGAGCCCGCCAAGACGCCTGAACCTGTGAAGGCGCCCGAGCCTGCCAAGCCTCCAGAGCCAGTTAAGCCCCCAGAGCCCGTCAAACCAGCTGAGCCGGTGAAGGCTGCGGAACCCGCCAAGCCGCTGGTCGAGCCAGCAAAGCCAGGAAAAGCAACAGAAAAAGCGGCAGAAAAAGCGGCAGAAAAAGCTGGCACTTCGACCGCCAAAGCAGACGACGCGGCCTGGGTGGGTCAGCTCAAAGACGATGCCTGGGTGATGCAACATGGCGCATTTGACAGCTTGTCTGAAGCGCGCACTTTCCAGTCCAGTGCCATAGGCTACAAGGCTGGGCAGGTGTTTTACACCCAGCGCAAGGGCAGCAAGCCCTATTACATATTGATCACCGGTCCTTACGCGGACAAGGCCCAGGCCGAGGCCTTGATGCGTCAAAACCCGCCATTGGCCAAAGCTTGGTTGCGATCAGCAAAATCATTGAAAGCTCAGTTTCAGGAGTAGGCTTGACAACTTTGATCAAGATGTCAAACAACAGGTCGATTCCATCCACTGGAGTGAAGCCATGAGCCAACCAACACATATTTCTGACGATCCCTTGCCACCGGCTGATCCGGTGGAGCCTTTGCCGCAGGTGCAAGCTGACAGTCATGCGTCACCGCCAGCCCATGATTCGTCGACATTGGACAACCCAGACTTGTCGCCAGCCAGCAGTTACGGCCGCACCGACCCGGCCAGTTTGGCGGCGGTGCAAAGCCATGATTTGGCTGATCCAAGCTTGAACCCAGCCGCCAACACTGAATTGAGCGATCCGACACTCACCCGGTTCGAGCCTGGCGCACAGACCGTCACGGCTGACCCGACACCTGCAGACAACCTGCCAAACGAGTCGACAGATGCCGATTTTTCCAATTGGGACCCGCATTTAGCCCATTTGGCTCAAGTTGGACTGACTCCGGCCGATCATTGGGATGAGCAAATCAAGCCTCGGATTGACCAATTGCATGAAGACATCACCCAAGTGAACGAGCAACTGGACGATCTGGAAAAGGCCAAACCGAAACCCAAGAAATCCTAAGGACCACGACCATGGCGCAAGACCCATCCAAAGCAGAAGCCTCCGACGACGGCGACTTCTTGCCCGAACCGCCTGCGCCGGTGGTGGTTGAAACCAAGGACGAGTTGGCTGAAGGCATTGAAGCCTTGCAAGCGCAAAGCTTGGACAGCTCAGAGGTGTCGCGGCAGCTGGAAGACCTGACTGGCGTGGTGTTGAGCTCCGCCGAAGTCTCGACCCGCTCTGCCGAGGTGGCTGCCAACATCAGCCACGAAATGCGCGAGGTGATGAAAATCGTCACCCATGCCAATGACCGCAACATCCTGCATTCACGCGTCATTCTGATTGGCCTGTTGGCCTTCTTGATGATTGCAGTGGGTACCTTTTTTGCCATCTCCACCCGTTTGCAACAAAACATCCGCCAGCTTGACGCCTTGTCATTGGCTGTGGGCAAGCGCGTGGTCGAACTCGATGCCACTTTGGCCACCTTTGGCGATGCCACTCGGGGCTTGGGCGACACCACTGAAAAACTCGACGGCATGGAAGAGCGTCAAGTGAAGATGGACGAAAAAATCGAAGGTCGCATGGACGAACTCAACAAGATGTTCACCAAGTTGCCCGATCAAATTGCGGGTCAGGTCAACGGCCAGACAGAGAAAAACCTGGATGCCAAGCTGCAAAGCCTGCAAAAAAGCATCCAAGCGCTGGAAGCTAAAGTGCAGACCTTGGCCAATAAACCTGCGCCAGCAGCCCCCGCACCTGTGGCGCGAGACGGTCAAAAAGAAGTGCTTGCTGAAATCCAGAAGTTGAAAAAAGATCTGGAAGCTGCCAATGCAGCCAACGCGGCTGCCACCAAAGCCGAGCGCGAGCGTCAAAAGCAATTGGACAAAGAAAAACAAGCTGCTCAAGCCAAGCCTGCGCCTGCCCCAGCGGCACCGCCGCCTGTGAAAGTGGACACCAAAGCAGCTGAGGCCAAGGCGGCTGCCGAGGCCAAAGCGGCTGCGGATGCCAAGGCTGCTGCCGACGCCAAATTGGCCGCAGAAGCCAAAGCTGCTGCTGCTGCGGCTGCCAAAGCGGCTGCCGATGCTGCCAGAGCGGCAGCCGAGGCCAAAGCGGCCGCGCAACCACCCGCGCTGCCTCCCCGTGCTGCCCCCAAAGAAGACCGTGTGGTCTATCCCCGCCCTGCCAGCGACAACTGATGGGTCATCGCCAGGCGCGAAGCGACGTGGCGATCTGGCAACTCAAAAACGCTCGGCGCTGGCTTTGGCCCAGTGTGACTTGAAGGGCTCGGGTAATTTGGTGAAGCTGTCTTTGAGCAAAGCCCCTTTGGCCAAAGAGGGGTAGAGATCAGCCAATGACTGCGTTTCATGGGCACTGATGCGGCGCACAAAATGCTGCGGTTGCAGGTCTTGAGGGGTCTTCATCCCAGCGGCTTGTAACAACTCTTGCAAGGACTTCAAGGTGTTTTGGTGAAAGCTTTTTACCCTTTCGGCCTTGCTGGGCACCACCAAGGCAATTTGGCGCTGTGGGTCTTGCGTGGTGACGCCGGTAGGACATTCACCGGTGTGGCATTTCAAGGCTTGCACACAGCCCAACGCGAACATGAAGCCACGCGCACTGTTGCACCAATCGGCACCCAGCGCCAAAGCGCGGGCCATGTCAAAACTGCTGATGATCTTGCCGCTGGCGCCAATGCGGATGTCCTCACGCAAGCCAACCCCCACCAAGGTGTTGTGCACCAAACGCAAACCTTCTTTCAAGGGCATGCCCAAGTGGTCTGAAAACTCCAAGGGTGCTGCACCGGTGCCACCCTCTGAGCCATCCACCACGATGAAATCCGGCAGGATTTTGGTTTCTTGCATGGCTTTGACGATGGCAAACCATTCCCAAGGGTGGCCAATGCACAACTTGAATCCCACCGGCTTGAATTGGCTCAGTTCGCGCAGGCTTTGCATGAACTCGAGCAACTCGATCGGGTTGCCAAAGCTGCTGTGCGCCGCAGGCGAGACACAGTCCTCGCCCAGGTTCACACCGCGTGCTTCAGCGATTTCGGGTGTGACCTTGGCCGCGGGCAGCACACCGCCATGGCCGGGTTTGGCACCTTGGCTGAGCTTGATTTCAATCATCTTCACTTGCGGGTCACGCGCTTGCTCGACAAAACGTGCTGGGTCGAACAGACCTTGATCGTCACGGCAGCCGAAATAGCCCGAGCCGATTTCCCAAATCAAGTCGCCGCCGTGGATGCGGTGGTAGCGTGAGATCGATCCTTCACCCGTGTCATGCGCAAAGCCACCCATTTGTGCGCCTTGGTTGAGCGCCATGATGGCGTTGGCACTGAGGGCGCCAAAGCTCATGGCCGAGACATTGAACAAGCTGATGTCGTAGGGCTGGGTGCAGGCCGAGGTGCCTACTTGCACCCTGAAATCGTGGCTGGCAATGCTGCTGGGCACCATTGAATGGGTCATCCATTCATAGCCCTGCGCATCCACATCCAGTTCGGTGCCAAAGGGTTGTTTGTCCGATTGACCTTTGGCGCGGGCATAAACCAGGCTGCGCTGGGCGCGGGAAAACGGCGCGGCTTCTGAATCGCTTTCGATGAAGTATTGGCGAATCTCAGGCCGGATGAACTCCAGCATGAAGCGCAGATGGCCCAACACGGGGTAGTTGCGCAAGATGGCGTGATGCGGTTGCATCAAGTCGTAGACGCCGATGCCACTTAAGAGGGCGAACAATAAAAACCACAACAGCCCAGCGCCTGAGGCGATGAGCACCAAGAAACTGAGACAAAGCCCAGCCAGGGCGATGAAAAAAGTGGTGTACCTGACGGGGTAGCGGATGTTGCTGAGATCGATCATGTGGCCAAGGTCTCCGAATGCCCTGACCTCGGCGAGGTCAGTTCTGGGGTGCGTCGCGCAACTTGGACGACAGCCGCGCTTGTGCCAGCGAGGATACCTCGGCGCGCAGGCGAGCCATGGACAGCTGTTGGTCTGAAGCGCGCTGGATCTCTTGCAGGTCTTGCAAGATGGTGCTGCGCAAACTGTCCAGTTCCTCGTCAATCGAGGACAGACGGCGGCGTAACTCGCGCTGTTGGCTCATGCGCTGGCTCAGGACATTGACACTGGCAGCAATGATTTTCCAGTTGTGAGCCAACTCGTCTTGTGGCGGCTGGTGCAACTGCTCGAACAATTCGCCCAGAAGGGGGTCTTGCAGCACTTGTTCCACCGGCTCGGGCGCTTCTTCACGGGCTGCTTCGGTGGGCTGAGTCTCTGTGAAGTTGTGCACCGACGCCCAGCCCATGCCGGGGTCGTATTGCTTGAGACCTTTGAAGGCCAGAAATTTTTCTTCTGCCATGGCGTGGTCCAAGACTTAAAGTTTGGCCGCGTTGCCGCGGGCCAAACGTTTGAGAAATTCTGGGATGCCCATTTGCGCCAACGAGCGGGTATTGACCACAGCTTCTTGCTCCTCGGCCAATTTGCGTTGCCGGTAGCGACCCAAGACAGAGTACTGTGCCGAACCAGGCAAGGACTCCAACACGCTGGATTTGGCTGGCGTGAGGGGGACGCGGTGGCTGCTGGTGTCGCGTTCGCTGAGCTTGGTGGTGACGACTTGGCGCGGTTGGTTGGCTTGGGCCATGCGAATTTCACGGGCCGCGCAAATGGCTTGACCGAACTCGCGGAAGGAATCGCCGCAGACATCACGTGCGTCCATCAGGTAGCCACGTTCGAACAAATCACGCGCCGATTGGGCTTCCAAAATGGGCGGCGCCAACATGAAACTCACGGGGAAGCGCTGCTTGGTGAACACGTCCGAATTGAGTTGTTCGTTGAGGACGCGGGTTGGACACACCACCAGCATCGGACGGCGTGCGGTAGCTGAATCAAACACCCAGCGGTTGCGGCTCAAGAACCCGGAGGTGGCGGCCAGTTCTATCTCGGATACCGAGGTGGGCACCAACACCATGTCGAACTCGAACATCAACTCGCCTGCCAGCGAGTCGCTCCAGGTCAAATCGCACACCAAGATGTCGCATTCACTGGCGGCACGGCGCATTTGCAAACGCGCTTCAAAAATAGGGCGGTTGCCACCTTGGTCCACCGGCAAGGCCATGTGCTTGACCACTGCACCCACGCTGGGCGCTTGGTTGAGCCAGGTGCTGGAAGAACCGTGGGGGTCCCAATCGATGAGGGTCACCCCCAGGCCAAGGGTGCGGCTCAGGTAGGCCACCAAATTGGCGGACAAGGTGCTCTTGCCAACGCCACCTTTTTGACTGGTGACCAAAATTTTGAATGCCATCATCTGCTCCTGAAAATGCAGCGGTGTCGAGTCCCTTGGCGTCTGGCGAACCCAGAAACCAATCGAAGAAAAATTCGTAAGGGGGGATTGATATTAGCTTTTTTGTCGTTACTGTCAAATTTAGTAGTTTGTTCGACGTTGTTTTGATGCGACGCAACGGAGCAGGGGGTTTAAGCCGTTGGGCGGTCTGCATACTAATAAGTTAAGTCACAATGGCCGCAATGGATAAATTGCGCATCGACAAATGGCTCTGGGCCGCTCGGTTTTACAAAACCCGCTCCTTGGCCACAGACGAGATTCACAAAGGCCGCATCGAGGTCAATCAGCAAGTGGCCAAACCCGCCCGTGAAATCAAGGTCGGCGATACCGTGGCCATGCGACGCGAGGGCCAGGTGCGAACCGTGCTGGTGCTCGCCTTGAGTGATGTGCGCGGCCCTGCCCCCCAAGCGCAACTGCTTTACGAGGAAACCCCTGAGAGTGTGAAGGCCCGCGAAGACTTCGCGCAACGGCGGCGTTTCGAGCGAGAGCCTGCCCAAAGCCTGACCCATGGACGCCCCACCAAGCGCGATCGGCGTGATTTGCAACAAGCCCAGCATGGCTGGAACCAACGGTGGAGTGCTTCAGTTGATGGTTGATCTGGTCAAAATGGCATGGCGTGCGTTTTGGCGCGATGCCCGTGCAGGTGAGTTGCGTCTGTTGTGGGTGGCCGTCAGTTTGGGCGTGGCGGCGCTGTCCTCGGTGGGCTTTTTGGCCGACCGTATCGAAGGCGGGCTGCAAAGAGACGCCCGTCAGTTGCTGGGCGGGGATGCAGTCTTGGCCAGCGACCATCCTTTGTCAGACGCGGTGATGGCGCAAGTTCAGCAGCTGGGTTTGCAATCGGTGGCCACGCTGAGCTTTCCCACCATGGCGAGCAGCATGGAGGCACAAGGGGGCAACAGCCGTTTGGTGGCTTTGAAAGCGGTGAGCGATGGTTACCCGTTGCGTGGCCGTTTGCAAATCCTGCCCCCGGCCGATCAACCGGTGCCCAAGCAAGCGCTGGAGCCCGCGCTCAACAACGGCACGCGATTTGACCGTCCCGGCCAAGTGACCGATACCATCCCCGCTCCCGGCGAGGTGTGGGTCGAGCCCGCGCTGATGGAGGCCTTGGAGCTCAATATCGGCGGGCAATTGCAGCTGGGTGAGCGCAAACTGACTATTTCTCAGGTGCTGATGAACGAGCCCGATCGAGGGGCGGGATTCATGAACTTTGCACCCCGGGTGATGATGAACCAAGCGGATGTGGCGTCCACCCAGTTGTTGCAACCGGCCAGTCGGGTCAACTGGCGTTTGGCCGTGATCGGTCCGCCCAGCCAAGTGAGCGCATTCACGACATGGGCCGAGTCGCATGTGAAGCTGCCCGATGTGCGCGGGGTGCGCTTGGAAACCTTGGAAGCGGGCCGGCCAGAAATGCGCCAAACCTTGGACCGGGCTGAGAAATTTTTGCACTTGGTGGCCTTGCTGGCCGCCTTGCTGAGCGCTGTGGCCGTGGCCTTGGCGGCGCGGGGTTTCGCGGCGCGCCATTTGGACGACTGCGCCATGTTGCGGGTGCTGGGTCAAAGCCAACGGGACATCCTGACGGTTTACGTGTTGGAGTTTTTTGCCGTGGGCTTGTTGGCCAGCGCACTGGGTTTGGTCATGGGCTTTGGCTTGCACCAGGTGTTTGTTCAGTTGTTGGTCGGCTTGGTGGACACCGCCTTGCCCGCGCCGAGTTGGTTGCCGTTTTGGCAGGGCTTGGGCGCAGGCATGACCTTGTTGTTGGCATTTGGCTTGCCGCCCATCTTGCAACTTGCGCAAGTGCCGGCCTTGCGGGTGATTCGACGCGACTTGGGGCCATTGCGTGCGGCCTCTGTGGGGGTGTTGGGCCTGGGGCTGCTCGGTTTTGCGGCTTTGCTGCTGAGTGCCAGTCGGGATTGGAGCCTGGGATTGATGGTGGTCGGTGGTTTTTCAGCCGCGGCCCTGGTGTTTGCGGGTTTGTCATGGGCCGCCGTTTGGGCCTTGCGTCAAACCGTGGGCATGCCACAGGTGCCGATTTGGTTGCGCATGGCCACCCGCCAAATCAGCGCTCGCCCGGGCTACACCGTGGTGCAGGTCAGTGCTCTGTCGGTGGGTTTGCTGGCGCTGATTTTGTTGGTCTTGTTGCGCACCGACTTGGTCGACAGTTGGCGCAACGCCACCCCGGCGGATGCCCCCAACCGGTTTGTCATCAATATCCAGCCTGATCAATCGGACGACTTTTTGCAGCATCTGCAGGTGGCGGGCGTGGACAAGCTCGACTGGTACCCGATGATTCGCGGCCGATTGGTGGCGGTGAATGATGAAGCGGTGCGACCAGACAGTTACACGGACGAGCGGGCCAAACGTCTGGTTGAACGTGAATTCAACATTTCACATGCCGCCCAAGCCCCTGAGCACAACCAGATCGTGCAAGGCAAATGGGTGCCCGAGGAGGCCCAGGCCATCAGCATGGAGGAGGGCATTGCCAAAACCCTCAACCTGAAAATGGGCGACAAACTGCGGTTTGAAATTGCGGGTCAAACTTTTGATGCGCAGGTCACATCCATTCGGCGGGTGGATTGGACCTCGATGCGCGCCAATTTCTTTGCCATCTTCCCGATGTCCAAAGTGCCCGATGTGCCCATGACTTACATCGCGGCCTACCGTGCGCCTGCAGCCAAAGGGTTTGACAACGCCTTGGTCAAACGCTTCCCCAACGTGACCAATGTGGACATGGGCGCCACCATCAACCAAGTGCAAAAAGTGCTTGGTCAGGTGATTGGTGCCGTGGAGTTTCTGTTTGGTTTCACTTTGGCGGCTGGCTTGGTGGTGTTGTTTGCCGCTGTCACGGCCACCCGTGAGGAACGTGCCCGTGAATATGCCGTGTTGCGGGCTTTGGGCGCGGGTAATCAGTTGCTGCGTCAAGTGCAAACCGCCGAGCTCTTGGGTGTGGGTGCTTTGTCGGGTGCCTTGGCTGCGATGGTCGCCATGCTCATGGCCTGGGGTTTGGCTTACTTTGTGTTCGAGTTCAACTGGCAGGCCTCGCCCTTGGTCTTGGTGATGGGCATTTTGGTGGGTGCCGGTTTGGCCTGGGGTGCCGGATGGTGGGGACTGCGTGAGGTGTTGCGCCGCCCTGTGGTGCACACCTTGCGGCAGGCACTCTAAGCGCGTCGTTGCGTCATTGCGAGCGGGAGGTCCACTGTGACTGTGAAGTCAGCTGTGTTGATGACTGGTTTATTTGAGCAGCACCACCAACGCCCCGGCGCCACCCTCAGACGCTTTGGCCTGCACGAACGCCAACACCTCGATTTTTTGGACCAACCAGCGCAGCACCTTGCCTTTGAGCACAGGGGTTTTGCCTGGTGAACCAAGCCCTTTGCCGTGCACCACCCGCACACAGCGCCAACCGCGTTTGCAAGCATCCCGGATGAACTGACCCAAAGCTTCTCTGGCCTCGTCACTGCGCATGCCATGCAAATCGATTTGGCCTTGCAAACTCCAGTGGCCCTTGCGCAATTTCTGGGTGACATCGGTGCCGATGCCTGGACGGCGAAAACTCAACTCGTCATCCGTGTCGAGCAAGGTGGACACGTCAAAGTCATCGCTCAAACTCTCGCGCAACACCTTGTCGTTGTCGAGTTGCTGTTGCAGTGCCACCGGTTTGGCGGGTGCTGGCGCAAGCGGAACTCGCGGCGCGTGGCTGATGGGTTGCACCTTGCCAATGGCACGTTTGAACAGGTGGCGTTCGGCTTGGGCTTGTTGGGCGGCCAACTCGCGAGCGGCTTTGTCAGCCGCCTCGGCCGCCGCACGTGCTGCCAAATCAGCTTTGATGGCACCCAGGTCTTGCAAACTGCGTGCTTTCACCATGGTCCTTGCTCCGCCATGGACCAGGTTTTGCCAGGCCCCACGATGATGTGGTCCAGCACCTTCACATCCACCAAGCCCAGGGCCGACTGCAAGGTGCGGGTGAGATGGGTGTCTGCCACCGAGGGGCGCACCTGCCCGCTGGGGTGGTTGTGCGACAAGATGACCGAACCTGCACCCAACTCGAGCGCCAGTTTCACCACCTCGCGCGGGTAGACCGAGGTTTGGTTCAGGGTGCCGCTGAACATTTCCTTGAAACCCAAAAAATAATGTTGGTTGTCTAAAAACATGACTGCAAACACCTCATGCTGAAGCGCGGCCAAGTGCAGTTGTAAAAATTGCTGCACGGTCTCGGGGTTGCTCATGACGTCGCGCTTGCGCATTTGTTGCATCAAAACACGCTTGGCCAATTCCAACACGGCCAACAACTGCGCCCTTTTGGCAGTGCCCCCCAAGCCTTTGGCTGCTTTCAATTCGGCGGCAGGTGCAAGCATCAAACCAGCCAAGTCCTGGAATTGATCGAGCAAGTTTTGTGACAGCTGCAACACGTTTTGACCCGGTAAACCGCTGCCCAGCATGACCGCCAGCAGTTCGACATCGGTCAGGACGGCGCTGCCCATGCTGAGCAATTTCTCGCGAGGGCGCATGGTTTTGGGGAGTTCTTGAAGAAGCATGAGAGCCTGGCTGGGCGAGTTGTGAAGTCATCAAACACCTGGACATGATCGCTCTTTCAAGGAGGGAGAAAAGTGGTGCATCACCTGCTTTCTTGGTGATCCACGTCCTTTCTACAATAGGGTCAGTTTACAAAGTTGCGCATGACAGCCACCACCTTGATACAACCCGGCTCTTTTTTGACCTTGCACTACCGTTTGAGTGGTCCGCAAGGCGACATCATCAACACCTTTGGTGGCCCACCTGCCACCTTGTCTTTGGGCAATGGCGAGTTATCGCCTGCTATGGAAGCTCGGTTGATGGGCTTGGCCGAGGGCGAGCATGTGACCTTGCACATGGCAGCGGGTGAGGCCTTTGGCGAGCGCAACCCCGACATGCTGCAGTGGGTGCCGCGTCAGTTGCTGGCTCAGTTTGGCGAGGCCGATGCCCAATATGCTGTGGGCGAGGTGCTTGAATTTCCAGCGCCCGAGAATGCCGGTCGCTATGCTGGCGTGGTGGTGCAATTGCGTGAAGACGCGGTGCTGTTCGATTTCAACCATCCACTGGCGGGTCAATCTGTCAGCCTGGAAGTTCAAGTGATTGGGGTGCTTTGATGTCAGCCATTCAGCCGCAAGAAATCATCTTGGCCGAGCCGCGCGGTTTTTGTGCAGGCGTGGACCGCGCCATCGACATCGTTGAGCATGCCTTGGCCAAATTTGGTGCGCCTATTTATGTGCGCCATGAAATCGTTCACAACACGCATGTGGTGGACGATCTGCGTTCGCGTGGTGCCATCTTCATTGAAGACTTGAACGATGTGCCCGAGGGTGCGACCTTGGTGTTCAGTGCCCATGGCGTTCCCAAAGAAGTGGAGCATGAAGCACAGCGGCGTGGCTTTCAGGTGTTTGACGCCACCTGCCCTTTGGTGACCAAGGTGCATGTGGAGGTGGCTAAGCTGCACAAAGAAGGCTATGAATTCATCATGATCGGCCACAAAGGCCATCCCGAGGTAGAAGGCACCATGGGGCAGTTGCCCTCAGGCATTCATTTGGTGGAAGACGCTGACGATGTGCTCAAGGTGCAACCGTTGCAATCCATCAAACTGGCCGTGGTCACCCAGACCACCTTGAGCGTCGACGATGCCGCGGACATCATGGCTGCGGTGAAAGCGCGTTTCCCCCAGGTGCGCGAACCCAAGCAACAAGACATTTGCTATGCCACGCAAAACCGACAAGACGCCATCAAGGTGTTGAGTCCCCAAGTGGACGTGGCGATCGTGGTGGGCAGCCCCAGCAGTTCCAACAGCAACCGCTTGCGTGATGTGGCCGCCAAATACGGCACACCCAGTTACATGGTGGACCATGCCGGTGAACTGCAAGCCGATTGGTTGGCTGGCAAAACCAAAATTGGCCTGACCGCTGGTGCCTCCGCCCCTGATGTGCTGGTGCAGCAAGTCATCCAACGCTTGCGCGAACTCGGCGCCTTGTCGGTGCGCACCTTGGAAGGTGTGCAAGAAACCGTGAAATTCCCGCTGCCCAAGGGCTTGCGCAACGATTGATTTTTTTATCCAAAGACTGAACCCATGCTCGACATAGCGCTTCTTCGCCGCGACCTTCCCCACGTCATTGCGCGTTTGCAAACCCGCAAAACCCCCCAAGTTTTTTTGAACGAAGACAACTTCGTGTCGTTGGAAAACGAACGCAAGACCTTGCAAACCCGCACAGAGGAATTGCAAGCCAAACGCAACAGCTTGTCCAAACAAATTGGACAGCTCAAAGCCAAGGGCGAATCGGCCGATGCGGTCATGTCCGAAGTGGCCCAACTCAAAGATGAATTGGATGCCTCCGCAGTTCGCCTAGAGCTTATTCAAGCCGAGTTGCAAACGCTTTTGTTGGCGGTGCCCAATCTGCCGCAAGAGGGTGTGCCTGTAGGCGCTGACGAGCATGGCAATGTCGAGTTGCGCCGTTGGAGCCCCTCTGGTCGCGAACCGTCACCCTTGGGCTTTGCCGCCAAAGACCATGTGGAGTTGGGCGAGCCTTTGGGTCTGGACTTTGAGATGGGCGTCAAGCTTTCAGGTTCCCGCTTCACAGTCATGAAAGGCCCAATTGCACGTTTGCACCGCGCCTTGGCGCAGTTCATGTTGGACGTGCAAACCCAAGAGCATGGCTACACCGAGTGCTACACACCTTACATCGTCAATGCAGACAGTTTGAAGGGCACAGGGCAACTGCCCAAATTTGAAGAAGATTTGTTTGCTGCGAAAAAAGGCGGTCAAGAAGGCGAGACCGATGGTCAAGCCCTGTACTTGATTCCCACCAGCGAAGTGCCTTTGACCAACATGGTGCGTGACACCGTGTTGGCTGAGCATGAATTGCCGCTCAAACTCACGGCACACACCCCTTGTTTTCGCTCGGAAGCAGGCAGCCATGGACGTGACACACGCGGCATGATTCGCCAGCACCAATTTGACAAGGTGGAGATGGTGCAAATTGTGCACCCCGACAAAAGCAACGAAGCGCTGGAAGACATGACCCGTCACGCTGAAGCGATTTTGCAAAAGCTGGGCTTGCCTTACCGCGTCATGGCCCTGTGCACCGGTGACATGGGCTTTGGTGCGGCACGCACCCATGATTTGGAAGTCTGGTTGCCCGCACAAAACACTTACCGCGAAATCAGTTCGGTCTCCAACTGCGAAGCGTTTCAGTCACGCCGCATGCAAGCGCGGTTTAAAAATGCGCAAGGCAAAAACGAATTGGTGCATACCTTGAATGGTTCTGGTTTGGCTGTCGGCCGCACCCTGGTCGCCGTGCTGGAGAACTACCAACAAGCCGATGGCAGCGTGCGCATCCCCGATGTGCTCAAGCCCTACATGGGCGGTATGGACGTGCTCACATAGAATTCCCATGAATGGCAAGACCCGGAAAGATGGCAGAGTGGTCGAATGCACCGGATTCGAAATCCGGCGTACAGGTTCTCCTGTACCGAGGGTTCGAATCCCTCTCTTTCCGCCAATTCCATGACAGCTTCACGCTTGCTTGACGTTCAAAAAGCATTCCAAGCACTGAAGAGTCCAGAGCAGTCTGCGCAAATGAAGGCCTACATGCTCAACCAGTTTGAGTTCATCGGCATTCGTGCCACGCCTCGCAGACAAACACTCAAAACGCTGTTGAAGGCTTGGCCCAAAGCCACCTTCACGCGGCCGTATGTGTTGAGTTTGGCCAAACAACTGTGGCAACTGCCTGAACGGGAATTTCAATATGCGGCCATTGATCTGCTCGACTGGCATCGCAAGATTTTGCAGATGCAAGACCTGCCCGCTTTGCTGACACTGGTGCAACAAAAATCGTGGTGGGACACGGTGGACGGGATGGCAGGCGTCATCGGCGATTTGCTGCTGCAACACCGCACGCTAGAACCCGATGTGCAACACACCATGGACGCCTGTTTGAGCCATGCCAACCTGTGGGTGCGCAGGGTGGCCATGATCCATCAACTGGGCTGGCGAAACAATACCGATGAACACCGCTTGTTGGCCTATGCCTTGACCTTGGCACCTGAGACAGACTTCTTCATCCGCAAAGCCATTGGCTGGGCTTTGCGAGACCATGCCCGCACCCGTCCTCAAGCGGTTCGTTCATTTTTGAAAAAACACCAGTCAGTGCTGTCGGGCCTCACCGTGCGTGAAGCAGGTAAGCACCTCTAGACGTCAATTCAGATTGACAAACACAGTAGGACTACTCAGAGGGTATCCACGGTATTGACAAGGCCTCCGACAAAGTTGAATCTATGTGAGTATTTTTTATTCACTTTTTCAAATCTGGAGGCATTCAATGAGCGACGCATCCCCTTCACAGCGGGCTACTTCATGGCTGGCTGCATTCGAGAACGCTTTGACCAGTGGTCAGACAAGTCAGGTCACTGCTTTGTTTGAAGCAGATTGTTTTTGGCGAGATTTGGTGTCGTTCACTTGGAACATCGCTACGCAAGAAGGCCATCAAGCCATTGCTGACATGTTGTCGTCTTGCTTGAAAGATGTGAAGCCGTCGCACTTTGCCCTGAAAGAAGAGGCTACTGAAGCCGATGGTGTGGTTGACGCCTGGTTCACATTTGAAACCGCGGTGGCGCGCGGTCTGGGGCATTTGCGCTTGAAGGGCGACAAAGCATGGACATTGCTCACCACCATGACCGAGCTCAAAGGGTTTGAAGAACACAAAGGACCACGCCGCATCAAAGGGGCTGAGCATGGGGCGCACAAGCATCGCAAAAGTTGGTTGGAGTTGCGCCAAGAAGAGCAAGACACACTGGGTTACAGCGAGCAGCCCTATGTGCTCATCATCGGTGGCGGTCAAGGCGGCATCATGCTGGCAGCGAGATTGCGCCGTTTGGGTGTGCCCACCATCGTGGTCGAAAAAAATGCACGTCCCGGCGACAGTTGGCGCAACCGGTACAAAACCCTTTGCCTGCATGACCCGGTTTGGTACGACCACTTGCCCTACCTGCCATTCCCAGATGATTGGCCGGTGTTTGCCCCCAAGGACAAAGTGGGCGATTGGCTCGAGATGTACACCAAGATCATGGAGATCAATTACTGGGGTTCCACCACGGCCCAAAAAGCACATTTCAATGAGGCCCAGGGTGAATGGGAAGTGGTGGTGAACCGCGCCGGTCAAGACATCACGCTCAAACCCAAGCAGTTGGTGTTTGCCCTGGGCGTGTCGGGCTATCCGAACATCCCCCACATCCCGGGTGCTGAAAGCTTCGCTGGTGATCAGCACCATTCCAGCAAACACCCTGGACCTGATGCCTGCAAAGGCAAAAAGGTGGTGGTGCTGGGTTCCAACAACTCGGCCCATGACATTTGCGCGGCGCTGTGGGAAAACGACATTGACGTGACCATGGTTCAACGCAGCAGCACACACATCGCCCCATCAGATTCCCTGATGGAACTCGCTTTGGGTGGTTTGTACAGCGAAGAGGCGGTGAAAAATGGTATCGATCACCACAAAGCGGATTTGGTGTTTGCCAGCGTGCCTTACAAAATCATGCACAGCTTCCACATCCCCGTCTATGACGAGATGAAAAAACGCGATGCTGATTTATATGGACGTCTTGAAAAAGCTGGCTTCATGCTCGACTTTGGTGATGACGGTTCAGGTTTGTTCATGAAGTACCTGCGCCGGGGTTCGGGTTACTACATTGATGTGGGTGCCAGTGAACTGGTGGCCAATGGCAGCATCAAACTCAAGAGCCACAACAACATTGAACGCATCAACCCCAAGTCGGTCACTTTGACCGATGGCACGGAACTGCCTTGTGATGTGTTGGTCTATGCCACGGGCTATGGATCGATGAACCACTGGCTGGCTGATTTGGTGTCACCTGAAGTGGCTGACAGGGTGGGTAAAGTCTGGGGCTTGGGTTCCAGCACCACCAAAGACCCCGGTCCTTGGGAAGGCGAGTTGCGCAACATGTGGAAACCCACCAACCAACAGCAGCTTTGGATCCACGGGGGCAACTTGCACCAGAGTCGCCACTATTCGCAGTTTTTGTCACTGCAACTCAAAGCGCGCTATGAGGGTTTGTCAACGCCTGTGTATGCGCAGGCGAAAGTGCATCACGTGCGTTGATCTTGCAAAGCACTGGCGTACAGAGAGGCATCAAACACCTTGGCTTTGCCAATGTAGAACCTGTCCAAGCGCCAGTCTTTCAAGACTTCGATCGCCAATTCAAAATCACTGGCGTTCAAGGCATAAAGTGACTGCATGGGGAAAGCTTGCTCGGTTTCAAGCGACAAAATCAGTTTGGCAAAAGTTTGAGCCAATGCAGATTGGGGATCAGCTTCAATGATCTTTTTGACTTTTTTGATTGAACGCATGGTGACCTCGGTCTGGGGAAACGACCGCCATTGTCAATGAAATCCAGGCAAAGATTCATGACATTTTCATGTCAATCAGACTTGATGCGTATTTCAAGCTTGATCTGTGTCAACAAGTGATCTCAAAGCAGATCAGGGGACTGCACGGTGAGCAGCATGGTTTGTGCCTCACCCTCTTTGATGCGGTGACGCAACCACCAAACAGATCCTTTTTTGATCACCATGTCTGCGTTGGGAATGCCCAGCAAATAACTCACCATGTAACCAATCAATGGTTGGTGGGTGACCATCAGCAGGGTGTGTTTTGAATGAGGCCACTGCGCCAACTCCAACGCATGTTCCAAACTTGCTTGTTGTGAGAGTTCATCACGCAGTTTGTACTTGCGGCCCAAGGGTTGAACGGTTTGCTCAGTTCGCTTGGCGGGGCTGCACAACACCTTGGCGTTATCTGGCAGTTGCCGCTCCAACCACTGCGCCATGCGAATCGCCTGGCGCTCACCGCGTGGGGTCAAGACACGATCCGAGTCGTTTTGACCCTCTTCAATCGGAAAAGCTTCTGCGTGCCGCCAAAGTATCAGGTCCATGTCAATCCAATGGGAGGTGTTTGTAACTGTCCAGAGAGACTATCACTGAATAGTTTGACATCCGCATGACAAATCATGACTGTCATCACTGAATGTTCATGAACTTGACATGTTTATGCAATATTCGGTTCATAGCATGTTCATCTTTCAGAAAGTTGCCATGAAAATCTCAGTATTCGGAACCGGTTATGTGGGTTTGGTGCAAGGCGCGGTGTTGGCCGACGCGGGGCACCAGGTGATTTGCGTGGACATTGACGAGGGCAAGCTGGCGCGGTTGCGCAAGGGCGAGATCCCGATTTTTGAGC